>ERZ857503.175-NODE-175-length-60614-cov-22.827623_pt1 | contig 60614 bp, 51 predicted proteins | sample MGYA00519766_ERZ857503 | MGnify/ENA primary metagenome ERZ857503 (study PRJEB31778, sample SAMEA3449345) | human gut metagenome | biome: human gut; feature: human-associated habitat; material: faeces | place: United Kingdom | collected 2010/2012 ...
CATAAGTATCACTATTTTGAGTTGTGAATACAAATATAACAATTTATATGACAACAGCGATTATCACTTTTCCTTATTAATCTCATCATGTCAAAGAACGTTTCCCCTAGCGTTTGCGGCAAGGCACGTGGGGGAGCCTTTATGGTTCGTCGTATCAATCCGTCCGTTCTTGTATGCAGCGGATCGAATGAGCGTCGTACACTTGTTTTGCCGTGAAACAAATACCGGCCTGACTTTCAATAATTCCACCGCCCCGACTCACGGTAAATACTTGTCTTGATCCACCAGATCTATCAAAAGTACCCATGTATCCGGAAAATCCTACGTCATTCAATTGCGTAGGCATTGGGGGATAGCCCGTAAATCGAATATATGTCAGATGGGACTGATCCGCATCGTATCGTAAAAGGAGTCCTCCCTCCTTCACCGCAGATGAAGGAATACTCGTATTAAGTGCCGTCAATGGTTCAAGTTCAGCCTTACTAGGTACTCTCCAACCTGCAGGACAAGGATCGTGTACTGTTTTCGTGCTACCCCAAGCTGGCTGGGCTGCGTCCGAGCACCAACCTTGTCCACTCGCTCCAGCAATTTGGAACTGTGGATTTTTATATGCGTTACGAAGTGAAGTTCTCGACTTCATTTCCGGTATCAGCCAGTTAAAACCATCCGGTAAATACCGGTTCAGACAGTTCTTCGGAGGTGTCACCGCATTTAACGTGAAGGTATATTTATTAGGTAATTGTTCTGATGTATAAGCGCCGGGAAGCGGGTCTTTACGCCCATTCGTTAGGACGAACTTTCTCTTATTCTTTTCCAATACGGTCTCCGTCCCTATGGCAGACGGAGCGTAGTCTGTTACCCAAACATGCCAGCTCCAAAGGATATTACCCGTCCCGTTCTCATCATCGTAAGCGGCGATTACTCCGCTGCCCCCGCTCGTGTTCGGGGCCACACGGCAATAGATACGGGCATCCGTGAGACTGGAGCCGTTCCTTAGCTCTACGATATTCGTATGGTCTTCGCTACTATTCACGACTCCAAGTACCGGATCGCCAAGATCACCATCCTCCAAGGTTTGCCAGAGTACCTTCACTGATTTGATGGGAGTCGAGATCGTCTCGGCACTGACATCGCACCAATCCGTCCCCTGCATCACGGTATTATCTACGGTTACACCATTCACCGTATATTTATAGGGATTGAAGCAAAAAGCCCCACCCGGTACCACCATGAAACAGTTGGCCGTAGGCACCAGATTGTCATTATTGCTAGAGGCAGGGATCGGGTCGATGATCGTGATGCGTCGGTCGTCCACAGGGAGCTTAGTATGCGACATCGTTACATTATATATATAGTTCGTATTATCGAGTAAGTTGAATTCCTTGCTCACACTACCACCCAGATAGACCCTGTACTTTAGTTTCTTTTGGCTATCGCCACCGCCTCCCGTTACGAAACGGGAGATGAACGTGGCGTAAGCGCTACCCTTGGGGGCGTTTGCTTTCGTACGATAATAATCGGAGGTGGCGGCCGTGCTCTCCCCACGTACCAAGGAAGGGATCCAGCAGGAATAACGCCCCTCGTCCGATACGTTCTCTACTTGTATAGTGGCGTATTGATCCAATAGAGAGGGATAGGTATCCGTATTCTCTGGTCTCAACAACTTATACTCCACGGGAATGGATTGGAGCAAGACTTGCTCTAACTCATAGCCGGTTTTCTGAGGGAAATTCTTCCAATCCAGTGTCAACCGGGTAGCTAACCGGCGAAGGAGGATACGGATATCCGTACCGTCAAGACTTTGAATCTTGTAAGCACCGCCGTCGTTCACGACCTTCACTTTCGGAAGGTGCAAGATGTATGGCATAGCGTTGATTACAGACTTATCCGTTTCGTAGGCACTGGCGGTTATGCCCTCGATAGCGGAAGCGGTGGCAGTCGTGCCCTGCACCTCGGAAAGACTTTTCCCGCTAAGGGATCCGACTGTGTAGGTGGAATTTTTTTTGCCTCGGGCGATTATCACCAATTGGCAATCGGTCAAGGCATCCAAGGTTACTGTGAATGAGGAACCGATCTCTACATCTCCAATGCTTAGCCCTTTCCCCGACTTGAAATTACCGTTCGTATCATATTGCCAGACCTCCAAGCCGTAAAGTTTATCCGGCTTGACGGTAGCCAAAGCATCGTCTCCCCCAGCCTTGGTACGGCTGGCGGGTACCAACTGCACGTCGAAGCCTGCCTTTCCACCGCTCCCTATGACCTTAGTCGTGGCTGGTCCAGCCTCCAAAGAGCCGGCATCCACCTCGTCGGCGATACCCACGCATAAGGATACCTCCACCGTCTTGCCTCCACCCGTAAATGGACGGGGCGTATCGAGACGATCCTCGCAACTTGACATTCCTAACATCCATACTATTGACATCATGATCAATACTGCTTTTTGTAATTTTATTCCTATGACCTCCATAACTGCACGTGCTTTTTCACTACTACATTTCACATTTTTTTGCTTCAAACACGCTGTCTCTTTCTTACGCAGAAAGAGACAATAAAGAGAAATCGCTCTTTATCCGCTGTTTTTCAAGCTCTTGAAAATGTTAATAGGACAAGGCACGTCACGCTTGACGGCTCGCTATTGTTTGTCTTTTTTAATTTTGACAAAAGATTTAAGCACTCACCTTGCCTTTATCAGCAATTTGAGCTACTTTTACACCCGAAAACGGATATTTATCCGTCATTCTGAAAGTTGTCTCTTTCTGCGTAAGAAAGAGACATTTTTTTTCTACCTACTTCTTTATTCTCAATCACTTCTATTTTTCGATTCATTTTACATTATCGTTTTTTTTACCGTTTGTCTCTTTACATCTCACTACTCATTTAACATTTCGGACTTACTGTCCGGAAAGGCACGCACGAGCTAGCACGATTCCCGACGGAAGAACCGTGTAAAGATCCATACATGCAAACTTCATATTGTTACATGACGTTGAATTAAATGTCTAATTGTTTCGATTTTGTCTATATTCATTAGGTGTAACCCCAACCATTTTCTTGAACCAACACCTGTACTCCACACAGCCGTAGAAGTGACAGGAATGGTGGAATTAAAGTTGTATGTATCTTTCAAGCAATTACAGGAAAGCCGACGAAGCTAGCTTACTTTAAAACAATGGATTTGAATGGAAAAAATTCATAACTATGAATGAAGAAAAACATAGTTATGAATTGAAAATTTCATAGTTATGATTTTTCAGTATCAAAATAGGCAAGTAATTCTTCTATCGTTTGGGTGATATAGATACCGCCGGAAGTCTCATGGATGATAAAGTGGGTGGTCTTTAAATCGCCAGTCTCAATCCAGATATTCGATTCCACTTCCCGATTCGCCAAAATTCCGTTTCGCTGGAGCGCTTTACGCACCATAGCGTATTTCTGGCCATGTCCAACGAGGCGGATCTGTCGGGAGAATTGATTATCTATACGGAATAATCCGGTATCCTTATCGAAAACAATCCCTTTCCGGGCGAAGAAATTGCTTAAATGACCACTCAATGCCAAATCCTCGGGGGTACCGGTAGAGATACCATTTGCTTTGTCCATTAACCATATCTTATCCGATATCTGGAGAGCCAGCTCCAAATCGTGAGTGGACATAAATATCGTCTTATTCGTTTTCCGGGTTAGATGATGGAGTAATTGCATAATCTCTACCTTGCTGGGAAAATCAAGGAATGCGGTAGGTTCATCCAAGTAAATAACCGGAGTCTCCTGAGCGAGCGCCTTAGCGATCATCACTTTCTGGCGTTCTCCATCCGATAAGGTATGGACCATGCGGGATGCTAGTTCCTCAATGCGGACAAGGGCGATGGATTCTTCCACGATCCGCTTATCATCCTTGCTCAACTTACCCCAGAAGCCGGTATACGGGCTACGTCCCATCCCGACCAATTCCCGTACCAACATATTCCGGATCTCACATTTATCGGTCAGCACGACACCGATCGTGGTGCTCAATTCCTTATCGGAATAAGCATCTATATCTTTTCCTAGGACCAATATTTCCCCATCTAATTTAGGTTGGAAAGCCGATAACGTGCGCAATAAAGTAGACTTCCCCACCCCGTTAGCACCCAGCAAACAGGTTAATTCACCACTATAGATCGTAGAGTGTATACCTTTAGCTACCAGTTTTGTACTACTCTTAGAATGGTAACCGATCGAAAGTCCGTTAATATGAATCGTATCTTGTTTCATCTTACTCGTTCAATTCATTCTTTCGTTTTCTAAATAATACCGAAGCCACTACAGGAGCACCTACTAAAGCGGTTACCGAGTTGACAGGTAACGCTCCCTCGAACCCCGGCATACGGGCGATCAAATTACAGATCAACGCCAACGCCGCACCTGCGAATAAGACCGCAGGCATTAAAATCCGATGGTCGGAAGTTTGAAATATGGCCCGGCATAAATGCGGAACGGCTAGCCCCAAGAAGATAATAGGTCCGCAATAAGCCGTGACAATCGCCGTAAGGACCCCGGCCGAGGTGATAACCAACAAACGGGCCCGCTTGATATTAAGTCCCAAATTGCGTGCGTAGCTATCCCCAAGAAGCATCAAGTTCATGGTCTTGATAAGCAGGAACGAGAGAGGGATCAAGACTGTCATAAGAATCACGAACAACGTCATCTGATTACCGGAAACACGGGCGAAACTACCCAATCCCCAAATCACGTATGCACGGATATCCTCCTCGACGCTAAAGAATTTAAGTACACCGATCACGGCGTTTGCCACGTAACCGATCATCACACCGATAATCAACAACGTGACATTTCCTTTTACCTTTTGGGAAACATACACGATCAGCGCCATCACGGATAAGGAACCGATCACGGCCGCTATCGATAAGGCGATCTCCCCCATAAAACCAAGTTTACTCAAGGCAACGCCCCCTAAACTACCGCTTAACAACACCACGAAAGCGACACCCATGCTCGCTCCCGAACTGATACCTAAGACCGAAGGTCCAGCCAATGGATTACGGAAAACGGTTTGCATCTGTAAGCCGCTGATGGATAAGCCAGCTCCCGCTACCAACGCTGTCAATGCCTGTGGTAGTCGAGATTTCCAGATAATATTCTGCCATGTAATAGGCTCATTTCCTGAATTCCAGATAATATGCCAAACCGATTGAAGAGGAATAGAGACTGACCCCAACACCAAATTCAAAAAGATTAGAACAAAAATAGCCGTGACAATCGCCAGCATCCATAGGGTATTTGAATGTCTCATCAGCGTTCCTTATTTAAGTCGAGAATAATAGACCGGCTCATGATCCGGTAATAAATCCGGATGAAAGATATGAAGCAAATCCGCTAGGACGATCTCCGGTTCTGTCGGCATACTCTCATAAAACGGCGTGTTCTTCATATTACAATAGATAATCCCTTTCTCCCGGAACGCACGGAAATCCGCATAACGAGGATCTTGCTCTTTCAATGCCTCATAGCTAAACGTTCCCGGGAAACTATTCACGATACGCCAGAAATCAGCATCGTCCGCTTGGTTATAGACCGTCTCGAAGTCTAATGTAACACCACCGGATCGCTCATCGTCTTTCAAGAAATAATCAGCGCCGGCATCCTTGAAAAGCTGTGCCAAGAAACTCTTTCCTCCTACGGCATACCAGTTTCCACCCCGTAACTCGCCACTAAAAACGATCGGACGTTTTTTAACCTTGCCATCCGCCGTAAGTTCCTTTAATTCATTATACCTCTTCTCAATGGCGGCAAAACGCTCATTGCCCTCTTTCTCTACCCCTAACAACAAGCCTATGAACTTGATCCATTCAGCTTGTCCCAATGGCGTAGTCTCCTTATAACCCAAATGGGGAATCAAGGGGATACCCACGTCTTTCAGCGTCTCATAGCCTCCCCGCTTGAATGGCGATACAAGGATCAAATCAGGATTCATACTCATGATAACCTCGTTATCGAAATTTCCCTCTATACCGATCTTTGCGGTTTTACCTTCTTTCAGGCGTTCGTTCATCTCTTTATTGAACAAATGCCGTGTACTGGTAATCCCAACGACCTTATCCAAGGCACCCAATTTAATAAAATTCGATAATTGCAGGGAAGTCATACAGATAACGCTTCGGATAGGAAGCTCTATCATCGTATAATCAACGGGAATCCCCGTGGGTTTCGAACCTCTTTTTACGAACGCATAATGAAACGTTGTGCTTTCCTCGTTTTGAGGATCTTGGATATCAGCCAAGACATATTGATCCGCATAGGTAAGCTTGAAACCTTGGGCGTATAAAGGCTTAACCTGCTCTTGCGAGAATGCGGATTGCTCTACGGAAGCCGTCTTCCCTATTTCTCCTTTTTCACGGATACCTGAAGTACATGATAAAGTCAATACCGATAAAAGCAAGCATCCACCCGCTATAAACTTATTCATAATCCTTGTTTAATTGACAGTTGATCATTGACAGTTACTCTCGTCCTGCTCCACGGGACAGCAACATTTATTTATGAACCGGCAGGTCTTCTGACTTACTTCCATTCTGGACGCCTTCCCGATTACGAAACCAGTGGCCAAGGTATTGTCCGAATGTTTAGAAGTTCACAGCAGCGTGGTCTGTCCGGGATTCTCACCCGGTTCCCTTTTAATCCGCCTCCCGGAAAAAGAGATAAGCGGAGCCTATTACAGCGACAAAAGTAGTAAGAATATTTGTATACATCCGCAATTTTAAGGACTTTTGCGTTTCAAATAAAAACAGATACACATGAATCATCCTATTCACTTCGTCTCATTAGGTCCCGGTGATCCGGAATTAATTACGCTGAAAGGGCTTAAAACATTACAAAAGGCTGATATTATCTATTGTCCTGCTACACAAGGCAAGCATGGAATCATATCTCGGGCGACGGATATATTGAAAGCTATTGAGGTAGACGAATCCTTGATCCATCCGTTTATTTTGCCAATGAGTAAGGAACGGACAGATGCGTTAAACGCTTATAACGAATTGTTTCTGGATGCCCAAGCTGAATATTTGAAAGGAAAACAAATCGTGATCGTCACCGAGGGAGACGCTGGTTTTTATTCATCTATACAATATGTATACGATAAATTCGAGGAAGTAGGAATCCCGGTCGATCGAATCGCAGGAATTCCGGCATTTATAGCGGCAGGTGCCTTGGCCGGGATACATATCGTAAAACAAGAGGAGCAAATTAACGTAATCCCCGGGACTGCGTCGTTCGATGAACTTTCGGCAAAAATAGAAAATGGAATGATCATCGTCATCATGAAATTACCGGGTTGCCAAGAGGCTATTCATACTTGTATCCGGCAGTATGCGGATAAGGCGGTTTTTCATTATTTCGAGAATGTAGGAACAGGAAAAGAATATTATACTACTGATATCACCACTATACATTCCAAGGATTTCCCCTATTTCTCCCTACTGATTATCCAACCTCGCTAAAAGAAGAAGGCTGCCCGGAGAGTAACCAAACCCGGACAGCCCATCTTATTACGCTACATGCAATATATGCTTAAGCTGATCGATATGGAAACGAAGTGTATCCATATAAGGTTTCACTGAATTATGATACATGATCGCTTTTGCGTGCATATCTTCCAACTCGCTTACTTTACGGTTCGCCTCACGCATTTTACAAGCGTTGTAGCGAATACCCGATACATGTCCTTTGATATCCTCGATCGCTTGGTTTCCCCGGTTGAAGATAGACTCTGCTTCTTCCGGAGCGTATACCGTATAGGCTTGGGCAACGTCATCCAGTAATGCCTGTTGATAAGAGCCGGCTATCGGGAGCAATTGATGGATCGCATGATGACATAAAGAATGAACCTCGTTTTGAAGCTTCTTCAATTCTACTTCCCACTTTGATTCACATACTTCATCCAATTGTTTGACTTCCGCTACGACACGGCCGCTAAACAATTCCACTACCATCTTTTCCCATGCTTCTGCTACCCACGATTTAGTAGCAAATGTAACCTGACTAAATCTTACTGTTGACATAACCTTAAATTTACATATTATATTGCTAATGTTATTAATCTCTTATCTGTTTCAATTTATCACACTCAAACCATTTTAGCTTTCTTTTTTATCGTTTTGACACCACAAAATTAATCAAATTATCATAGATGGATAATTTTAAAGACTATTTTATAATTCTTTAAGAGTGCGACAAGCAAAACGTATGATTTTTGCAAAGTTCACTTTACAAAAAGTTTAATTTCAAGCCTAACAGCTATCACAAAAAGCAAGATCATCGCCATCTTCGCACAAAAATATCAAAATAACACAATCTTATTATTCCATAAAGGGGGAAAACCTTGTTCCGTATCATTTTGTTATTATAATAAATTAGATTTACTTTGTTCAAACTATATAAACTTACATAAAGCACATGAAATCGGACATTGAGATAGCAAGAGAAACAGACTTGCGTAAAATTAAGGAAGTTGCGACAACGTTAGGTATCCCTCGTGAGGAAGTACAAAATTATGGCAGGTATATTGCCAAGGTTCCTATCCATTTGATCGATAAAAAGCAAATGGACCAGCATAATTTAATTTTAGTGACCGCTATCACTCCCACTAAAGCGGGAATCGGAAAGACTACGGTTTCGATCAGTCTGGCTTTAGGGCTGAATAAAATAGGGAAGAAAGCGGTGGTCGCTTTACGTGAGCCGTCTCTTGGCCCGTGTTTCGGCATGAAAGGTGGTGCTGCCGGAGGTGGATATGCCCAAGTGCTTCCCATGGAAAACATCAACTTGCATTTTACAGGGGATTTTCATGCGGTTACTTCCGCCCACAATATGATTACCGCTTTATTGGATAACTATATTTATCAGACTCGCAACACCTGCGAGGGATTGAAGGAGATCAAATGGAAACGGGTTCTTGACGTAAACGACCGTAGCTTACGTAACATCGTATCGGGTCTAGGCGGCTCGGCGAACGGTGTCCCTACCGAGACCGGATTTGACATCACTCCCGCTTCAGAGATCATGGCGATCCTTTGCTTGGCTACGGATATAGAGGATTTGAAACGACGTGTCGGAAATATTTTATTGGGTTATACAAACGAAGATAAGCCTTTCACGGTAAATGATCTTGGCATAGCCGGAGCTATTACCGTATTGCTAAAAGACGCATTACTGCCGAACCTAGTACAAACAACGGAGAATACTCCCGCATTTGTACATGGAGGTCCTTTCGCTAATATCGCCCATGGATGTAATTCCATATTGGCCACCCAAATGGCTCTTACTTATGGAGATTATGTGATTACGGAGGCTGGTTTCGGCGCTGATCTGGGCGCAGAGAAATTCTTTAATATCAAATGTAGAAAAGCGGGGCTTTCACCGAAACTGACAGTCATCGTAGCGACTGCCCAGAGCTTAAAACTTCATGGTGGCGTTCCTGAAAAAGAAATCAAGGAACCGAATATCGAAGGATTAAAGAACGGATTCGCTAACTTAGATAAACACATTGAGAATATGAAGAGCTTCGGACAGCAAGTAATCGTGACTTTCAACCGTTTCGCTACCGATACGGACGAGGAGATCGCTTTAGTGGCTGAGCATTGCAAGGAAAAAGGGGTTGGATTCGCCATGAATAACGTTTTCTCCGAAGGAGGTGAAGGGGGTACGGAGCTTGCCCGCTTAGTGGTTGATACGATCGAAAATCATCCTTCCGCTCCTTTACAATATACATATGATCTGAATGATCCGATCCGTACGAAGGTACAAAAAGTGGCCCAGAAGATATACGGAGCCTCTTCGATTGTTTATACGACTTTGGCCGATAAAAAATTGCGTCAGATCGAAAGCTTGGGTATTTCCCATTATCCGATCTGCATCGCCAAGACTCAATATTCATTCTCTTCCGATCCGAAAGCTTATGGGGTCGCCAAGGATTTCGAACTAAAAGTACGAGATGTAATCATCAATAACGGAGCCGAGATGATCGTTGTCGTCATGGGCGAGATCATGCGTATGCCGGGGCTCCCTAAAGAGCCGCAAGCCCGAAAGATCGATATCGTGGATGGCATGATTGAGGGATTGAGTTAATAGACAGTAAAACAATTTAAATAAAAAAGGTACGCCTCACACATTCAGTAAGGCGTACCTTTTTTATAACCACTCTCGCCCCGAAACCGGGGGGCGATCAATAAGCTCTGGCGAACAGTACCCGGCAAGCCGACGGTTTACCTGTCACCATACACTTACCCGGAGTCTTATCACCAGCTAAAGGAATACAGCGGATCGTAGCTTTCGTCTCGTTCTTGATCAATTCTTCTGTTTCCGGGGTTCCATCCCAGTGGGCCATGATGAAGACGCCATCCTCGATCTTCTCCTTAAATTCCTCATACGTATCTACGTTTATGATGTTAGCCTCACGGTGATCGTACGCTTTCTTGAAGATATTCGCTTGGATTTCCTCCAACAGATTCTTCACGTATTCCTCAATGCCATCACAAGTGATCGTCTCCTTCTCCAAAGTATCACGGCGCATTACTTCGATCGTATTATTCTCCAAATCACGACCACCCATAGCCAAACGCACGGGAACACCTTTTAACTCGTACTCAGCGAACTTCCAGCCCGGCTTCTTGTTATCAGCGTCATCATATTTCACGGAAATGCCTAACGCTTTCAATTTAGCCACGATACCAGCGACCTTCTCGCTGATCTGCGTCAATTGCTCAGCGCTACGGTAGATCGGTACGATCACAACCTGTATCGGAGCCAAATGTGGAGGCAATACCAAACCGTTATCATCAGAGTGAGACATAATCAACGCTCCGATCAAACGTGTGGAAACACCCCAAGAAGTAGCCCAAGCATAGTCGCTCTTACCGTTCTTGTCGATGAAAGTAACGTCGAAAGCCTTACCGAAGTTCTGCCCCAAGAAATGGGAAGTTCCCGCCTGCAAAGCTTTTCCATCCTGCATCATCGCCTCGATCGTATAGGTATCCAAAGCACCAGCGAAACGCTCGCTCTCAGACTTCACGCCCTTTATTACCGGCATTGCCATATAATTCTCTGCGAAGTTCGCATAAACGTCTTGCATCTTCTTAGCTTCTATCTCCGCTTCTTCACGAGTAGCGTGAGCGGTATGGCCTTCCTGCCACAAGAACTCAGCCGTACGAAGGAACAAGCGAGTACGCATCTCCCAGCGCATCACGTTCGCCCATTGGTTGCACAAGATAGGCAGGTCACGGTAAGACTGAATCCAGTTACGGTATGTATTCCATATAATGGTCTCCGAAGTCGGGCGAATGATCAATTCCTCTTCCAGTTTAGCTGCCGGATCTACGACAACCCCCGTACCGTCATGATTTGTCTTCAAACGATAGTGAGTAACCACGGCGCACTCCTTGGCGAACCCTTCTACGTGCTCAGCTTCTTTGCTTAAGAAAGACTTCGGGATCAGCAAGGGGAAATAAGCGTTCACATGACCGGTTTCCTTGAACATATCGTCTAGGATACGTTGCATCTTCTCCCAGATAGCGTATCCGTAAGGCTTGATCACCATACAACCACGCACGGCGGAATTCTCCGCCAAATCTGCCTTAATTACCAAATCTTGGTACCACTGCGAATAGTTTACACTTCTCGGTGTAAGTTCTTTCAGCTCTTTTGCCATTTCTTTATATTTCTAAATTATACTGTTTTCCTTAATCTGAATAAGTAATGGGTTGCAAAGGTAAGAAATAATCGTATATCTTTGTAAAAACTATATATAGATAATATCATGAATATACACAAGATCACACGTTACTTACTTATGTTATGTACATTTACGTTCTTAACTCTCACGGCGAAAGGGCAAGATGGAGAGCCTTTGCGACTGGCCGTGGCAGGGGTATCCCACGGACATCTATGGGAGGTGATAAGCCGTTTGGATAGAGGCGATTTCAAGATTGTAGGAGTCGCCGAGAAAGATGATTACTTACGGGAACATAACGGTCTGCGGGATAAGCTAGATCCAAACCTGTTCTATGCGGACCTTGGCGAGATGCTGGACAAGACCCATCCGGAGGCGGTCATCGTATACGAGCCGATCTACGACCATCTTCGTGTGGTAGAGGCTTGCGCGCCGAGAGGCATACATGTTATGGTAGAAAAACCATTGGCCGTAAATAACGAACATGCTACCCGAATGGCATCGCTCGCCCGTGAGAAAAATATCTTGTTGCTTACCAACTACGAGACTACGTGGTATAATACCAACCATGAGGCATTCCGCCTTATTGACAGCGGTGCTATCGGGAAGATCGATCGTATCAACGTATACGACGGGCATCAAGGTCCCTTCGAGATCAACTGCGGAAAAGAGTTCACGGACTGGTTAACCGACCCCGTGCTGAATGGCGGCGGGGCGGTTATCGATTTTGGATGTTACGGAGCCAACTTAGCCACCCGTCTCATGAAAGATGAAAAGCCCCTTAGCGTATACGCCGTACTACGGCAGAATAAACCGAATCTTTATCCCAAGGTAGACGATGACGCGACTATTATCGTGGAATATCCTTCCGCAACCGTCCAGATCATGGGATCATGGTGTTGGCCGATGGGTAGAAAAGATATGCATATCTATGGCGACAAAGGATATATTTACCAAGATACACCTAAGGAAATGCGAATTTATACCAACGGAAAGGAGCGCCAAGAAATAGCACCTTCCTTGAACGCTCCTTATAATGATTCCTTATTATTTCTTGAAAGCCGCCGTCCGTAAAGAGATTGACGTACCTCCCACGGACCTTTCCTCGTTGGAGAATAACCTAATGGTAGTACGGATATTGGACGCTGCCATTCAAAGCGCAAAATCTAAAGCGGTTATCCAGCTCTTTTGAGAGTTTAAAACACCTCTTTCCAATGTTTTAGATTCGTATCGATGGTATCCAAGACCTCCTTGCTTCGCCCCTCCATCATTAACTTATACATGGTTTGGGCAAAACCAAGCATTTGGGAGAACTCAATCTTGGGAGGCATCGCTAATGCGTTCGGATCGGTCATGATGTTAACCAAGGCCGGTCCGTCAGCGTTAAACACTTTCTGCAAGGTGGGGAATACATCGTCGGGGTTGATCACGTTGTAGCCCGCCATTCCCATTGAAAGGGCTACCCGGGCGAAATCCGGGTTCAACATCGTGGTCTGCCAATCCGGCAGTCCAGCCACCTCCATCTCAAGTTTTACCATTCCTAGGGAACGGTTATTAAACACGATTAATTTAATCGGCAAATGGTATTGCACGATCGTAGCAAGGTCGCCCAACAACATTGAGATACCTCCATCACCACACAACGCAACGACTTGCCTACCGGGGTAAGCCAATGCCGCCCCTATCGCTTGCGGCATGGCGTTCGCCATCGAGCCATGATTGAATGATCCCAACATCTTCCGCATACCCGTAGCTTGCAAATAGCGGGCACCCCATACACAAGTCATACCCGTATCCACGGTAAATATGGCGTCGTCCGAGCTAAGCTCGTCTACGACCGAGATCACGTACTCTGGCTGTATCTTCTCTTCTTTCCCCCGGACAGCGGCGGCAGAACGGAGATTTTCCCGAACTTTCTCATATTTAGCCAACTGTTCCCGCAAGAAACTATCATCTTCTTTCTGGTGAATCAACGGAATCAACTCATCCAAAGTATCCTTCACATCGCCACAAAGCCCCATTTGTATCTTGGCACGACGCCCCAGACGATTCGGATTGATATCCACCTGTACGATCGTGTTGCTCTCTGGCATGAATGCCTCGTATGGAAAATCGGTTCCCAACAACACCAACACCTCTGCCTCGTGCATACTATAATAGCCGGAAGGCATGCCCAATAGACCGGTCATCCCCACCTCGTTCGGATTATCGTATTGGATCTCCATCTTACCCTTGAAAGAATAGGCTACCGGAGCATTCAGTAATTTAGCCAACTGCACCAATTCCGGATGGGCATCTTTCGCCCCTATTCCACAATAAAGTGTCACTTTCTTTGCGTTATTCAACAAATCCGCTAATTCCCGGATTTCCTGTTCGGCGGGACAAACCCGTTGTCGCGTAGGAAAAGAAATGGTAGAGGACAAACCCGCTGTAGCATTCTCTGCCGCCAAGTCACCTGGAAGTCCGATCACCCCGACCCCACGTGATGAGATCGCCGCTTGCATAGCGCCTTGAAGCATCCGGGGAAATTGTTCCGGCGTAGTGGCTACTTGGTTATAATAGCTACAATCATCGAATAATTTGATCGTATTTGTCTCTTGGAAATATTCCGTACCAAACTCCTGGGAAGGGATCGTGGAAGCGATCGCCAAGACCCGTGCTCCGGATCGTTGGGCATCATACAGCCCATTAATTAAATGTACATGCCCGGGGCCACTACTACCTGCGCAACAAGCCAACTCGCCTGTCAACTGGGCCTCCGCCGCAGCGGCATAAGCCCCCGTTTCCTCATGACGGACATGAATCCACCGCAATCTGCCGTTTTTCCGAACAGCCTCGTTCACCTCATTCAGGCTATCGCCTGTCACGGCGTATATACGTCGTACGCCTGCTTTTTCCAGCGTATCCACTAACTGGTCCGCAACTTTCTTCGCCATAGTTTAAACTCTTCTTTTTATTTTATAAGAAAACTATCAAGGGCTGGAGAAAGTTTTTGGAAAGGCTGATTTTTATTTGATGCAATCCGTCAATGTTCGTAAAAAAGCGACAATCGCAGTCTCCTCTTCCTGAGATAAAGCTAAGTTCCCCAGTTCATCCTTATTTACGGTCTCGGGATATTCCGCCGGGGGGAAATCCTCTACATCCCTTACATTATGAAGCTAAATAGACACTTCACGACCCCTTCCGAGGTGATACGGGCGTATTTATCGGCAAAACCTTTTTCCGGGATATGGCATATAGTAAACATATCACCAAATGTACGATTTATTTCTCAAGATATATGAGCGATGGCCTCTATTTATGGAGAGACATCCCCATGTAGATACCGATGCAATAAGGAATTAACCAGATGAACCACACAACAATGCTAAATCTGTTGAAATGCTGCTTGGCTTTTAACGAACCTTTAAAGTAAGTCCAAATCGCCCAGATCGCATGGATCAGCATCAAGCAAATAGCGATAATTCCCGTTACAGTATGTACCGTATCATGCAAATGGGTCAGTTGGGCGATATGCTCCATCAAGCCCGTTCCAATAGCGTCCGCATAAAGTCCTAATACAAAAAACCAAAGATGCCACGCTTTTAACTGTCCTTGGAAACGCTCGCCCCAGACCCCGATCGTATAGCATATCAAGGCGGATGATATCACACAAATGGCCGTAATCAGTAAATGAATATCAAGTTGATTGAATACCATATTTTTCCTTTTTCAAAAAGAACAGAAGCTTCCTAAAAAAGTTCAGGCTATTGGCAAAGAATTCATACATTCGCGTGTCTAAATAAAAACGACAGGGCAATCCCGTTGAAAAATATGAAACAAAATATACTCGCTCTCTATCTGATCAAGTTATCCAAATGGTTCTCGCTCGTAATGCCTATCATTGTCCTTTTCTATGAGGATCATGGGTTAGGATTGCAAGACGTATTTATTTTGAAGAGTGTCTACTCGGTCGCCGCTGTCGCTTTGGAGATTCCCTCGGGCTACCTAGCGGACGTATGGGGACGTAAGAAATGCTTGATTCTAGGTTGTATACTGTTCTTTGGTGGGTACCTATGTTATTCTTTCACCTCCACTTTCACGGCATTTCTATTCGCCGAGATCCTGTTGGGAACCGGGCAAACCTTGGTAAACGGAGCGGATTCGGCGCTGCTCTACGATACAACCGTACGATATAAAAAAGAAGAACTTTACTTGCGGTACGAGGGACGTATCACGATGATCGGTAATTTCGCCGAGGCCATCGCCGGGATATTCGGTGGATTGCTGGCCGCTTATTCCTTGCGATTGCCGTTTTACGCCCAAGCGTTTGTCGCCTTTATCGGCATTCCGGCAGCGTTCGCCTTGCAGGAATTCAATACTAAGAGTAAGGTGCAGAACCCGGTTTCCGAGATTCTCCGCATTTTGAAATATTCCTTGGTTACGAACCGTAGGCTATGCTATAACATCATGTTCTCCGGTATCATCGGAGCCGCTACATTAACGATGGCATGGTTCGTGCAGCCCGTATTGATGAAGTTGGAAACCCCGACCTCCTATTACGGTGTCATTTGGACCGTGCTCAATCTGACGGTGGGATTGTCCGCCCTCTATTCTGATCGGGTAGAGCGGTATTTCGGGATGCGTAAATCAAACACGTTTATACTACTTGTAATCATCGGTGGATATATATCGCTCGCTTATAACCTTACTTATTGGGGATTAGCGATCTTGTTCATTTTCTATATAGTCCGGGGCTTCGCCACACCGATCTTGAAAGGTTACATTAATCAAATGACCTTCTCGGAGATGCGAGCTACGGTCTTGTCGATCCGTAACTTTGTGATCCGCTTGATATTCGCTGCCATCGCCCCATTTATAGGTTGGCTAAATGATTTCTATTCTTTGCATGTCGCCCTGTTAGTTTCCGCCGGAATTATTGCCATACCCGGAATTTTATTCTTAGTTTTGCAATTCCGTAAAGCAGATTAAAAATATAATAGCATGAAAAGACAACTTATGACCGGACTGTTTGCCGCTTTGGCTTTCACAGCGGTAGCCCAGTCGAATGAGTGGCGAGATCCCGAGGTCAACGCCGTAAACCGTGCCCCGATGCACGCCAATTTCTTCGCCTACGAGACCGCCGAGGTGGCAGCGAAGGACGCCAAGGAACAATCCCAGAACTTCATGACCTTGAACGGTCCTTGGAAATTCTTTTGGGTAAAGAACGCTGACGCTCGTCCTACCGATTTCTGGCGGACCGATTACAACGACAAAGGATGGAACAATATGCCTGTGCCCGGTGTATGGGAACTGAACGGATATGGAGATCCTCTCTACGTAAACGTTGGTTACGCTTGGCGTGAGCAATTTAAGAACACCCCCCCCGAGGTCCCTACCGTTAATAACCATGTGGGTTCCTACCGCCGTGAGATCATGGTTCCTGCCGGCTGGAACGGAAAAGAGATCATCGCCCATTTCGGCTCCGTTACCTCCAATATGTATTTGTGGGTAAACGGGAAGTACGTAGGCTATAGCGAAGATAGCAAGCTGGAAGCGGAGTTTAACTTAACTCCTTACTTGAAACCCGGACAAAAAAACCTGATCGCTTTCCAAGTATTCCGCTGGTGTGATGGCACTTATCTGGAAGACCAAGATTTCTTCCGTTACAGCGGTGTCGGACGTGATTGTTATTTATACGCCCGTAACCCAAAGCAACAGATCGCCGATATACGTGTGACTCCGGATCTGGACGCTCAATACCAAAATGGCTCGTTGGCTGTCAACCTGACCATGAAGGGTAAAGGTACGGTAGAGCTTGAACTATTGGATGCCCAGAATAAAGCTGTCGCTACCCAATCCTTGAACGCTTCCGGAAAGGTCAGCACGACGATAGAAGTCTCCTCTCCCCACAAATGGACCGCGGAGACTCCTTATCTATATACTTTACGGGCTACTTTAAAAGAGGGAGGCAAAACAATCGAAGTAATCCCTGTAAAAGTAGGTTTCCGTAAGATCGAATTAAAGAACGCCCAGATACTCGTGAATGGGCAACCGGTTCTTTTCAAGGGTGCCGACCGTCACGAGATGGATCCCGATGGCGGTTATGTCGTTTCACGTGAACGCATGATACAGGACATACAGATCATGAAGAAATTCAACTTGAACGCCGTTCGTACCTGCCACTACCCGGATGATAACTTCTGGTACGATCTTTGCGATAAATACGGTATCTATGTCGTAGCCGAGGCCAATGTAGAGTCTCACGGAATGGGATACGGCGAGGAAACGTTAGCCAAGAACCCATCTTATAAGAAAGCGCATCTGGAACGTAACCAACGTAACGTCCAACGTGGTTTCAACCATCCGAGTATAATCTTCTGGTCCTTGGGTAACGAGGCGGGATACGGTCCTAACTTCGAGGCCGCTTACGATTGGATCAAAAACGAGGATCCCAGCCGTGCCGTACAATACGAGCAGGCCGGAAAGACCGGAAAGACAGATATCTTCTGCCCGATGTATTACAACTACGAGGATTGCGCTAAATACTGCGAGGACAACTCCATGCAAAAGCCTTTGATACAATGTGAGTACGCCCATGCCATGGGTAACTCTCAAGGTGGTTTCAAGGAATATTGGGATTTGATCCGTAAATACCCGAAATATCAAGGAGGCTTCATCTGGGACTTCGTGGATCAATCCGTACGCTGGACCGGCAAGAACGGGAAAATGATCTATGCTTATGGCGGCGATTTCAATAAGTTCGACGCTAGCGATAATAACTTCTGCGATAACGGCTTGATCAGCCCGGATCGTGTCCCGAACCCGCATATGTACGAGGTGGGGTATTATTACCAAGATATCTGGACAACCCCCGGCGATCTGTCGAAAGGTGAGATCAAGGTGTACAACGAGAATTTCTTCCGTGACCTTTCCGCTTATTATCTGGAATGGGAAATGCTGAAAGGTGGCAAGGTTGTTCGTAGCGGACGTGTCGATGACCTGAAAGTAGCTCCCCAACAAACATCAACGATCCGATTGGATCTAGGCGAGACTTGCCAATGCACGGAATGGTTGCTGAATGTATCTTATAAACTGAAGAACCGTGAGGGCTTATTACCCGCCGGACATACCGTGGCCAAGGATCAGCTGACGTTGAACCCGTACAAGGCTCCATCTATGGATTTGAAAAACGTGGAAACAACCAATATCGAAACCAAGGCTCCAGCCGTACAAGATAACGACGCCAATTACCTGATCGTGGAAGGTTGTGGTTTCCGTACCGAATTCAACCGTGAGAATGGTTACCTGATCAAATACGAGGTAAACGGCCAAGACATGATCAAGGAAGGAGAGGCTTTGACTCCTAACTTCTGGCGCGCGCCGACAGACAATGATTTCGGAGCTGGCCTACAGAAAAAGTACGCCGCATGGAAGAATCCGGAGATGAAGCTGACTTCTCTTAACCAACGGATGGAGAACAAGCAAGTGATCGTAGAGGCCGCTTACGATATGCCGACCGTATCCGCCAAGTTGAACTTGACGTACGTGATCAATAACAAGGGTGCGATCAAGGTTACCCAGAAAATGACAGCAGACAAGAATGCCAAGGTATCCCCCATGTTCCGCTTCGGTATGCAAATGCCGATGCCGAGATCATTCGAGAATATCGAATACTACGGCCGTGGTCCCGTGGAGAATTATATCGACCGCAAGGGTAACGCTGACTTGGCTATTTACCGCCAGACCGTAGATGAGCAGTTCTATTCGTATATCCGTCCGCAAGAGAATGGAACGAAATCGGATATCCGCTGGTGGAAAATGCTGAACGAGGCTGGCAACGGTATCGAGGTTGTAGCCTCTGCCCCATTCTCCGCTTCCGCTTTACATTATACGATCGAGTCTTTGGATGACGGTGCCCGGAAGGATCAAAGACACTCTCCCGAAGTAGAGGAAGCTGACTTGACAAACCTTTGTCTCGATAAGGTGCAGATGGGATTGGGCTGTGTAAATAGCTGGGGAACTATCGCACTCCCGGAATATCAAATTCCTTACGGCGACTATGAGTTCACGTTCATTCTTACTCCGGTAAAACATAGCATCGAGATCGAGTAAAACGAATCTTTTATCTAGCGAGAGATATATGAAAGAAGGGGAAAGCAATTGTTGTTTTCCCCTTCTCTCGTTTTCTATCATCACTATTCTTTAACAGCCACTACCTACAAAATTCCTAAACCGTTCCAGTCCCTTTATCAGCGAGGAACGTGGACAAGCGATATTCCAACGCATGAAACCTTCGCCTTCTGCTCCATACATCGTTCCGGCATTGAGCCATAGCTTCGCTTTCTCGATCAGCAAGTGCTCCAATTCTTCCGATGATTTACCTAACTTACGGCAATCCATCCATACGAGATAAGTGCCTTCCAACAAGGTTATCGGGAAGTCCGGCAGATATTTCCCGCAAAAATCTTTCATGTATAAGTAATTCTGCCATAAATAATCGATCAGTTGCGACAGCCATTCCTCTCCCTCATTATAGGCCGCTATGGTAGCTATTACACCAAAAGGATTCACATCGCATACCTCGTTGATATTGATTGCCCGGTCTATCTTCCGACGTAGGTTCTCATCGGAACACACGATATTGGCGATCTGTAATCCAGCTATATTGAAAGCCTTGCTAGGTGACAGGCATGTCACGGAATGCCGTAGGAATTCTTCCGAGATAGATGCGAACGGCGTAAAAGTATATTCCGGAAATACGAGTTCGCAATGTATATCATCCGATACGACTGTTAAACCATTACGGATACATATCTCGCCGATATGACTTAATTCCTCACGTGTCCATACCCTTCCAGCGGGATTATGAGGATTACACAACAACATGACCTTTACCCTCGGATCAGCGGCTTTTCTCTCCAAATCCTCATAATCAATCGTGAATGTATCATGGGCATAAGACAAAGGGTTGCGGATAATCTCACATCCGTTATTGCGGATGGATGAGAAAAAACAGTTATAAACCGGAGTCTGCACCAGTACTTTATCACCCGGCTCGGTCAACACTTTGATAACGGCGGAAATAGCCGGAACAACACCGGAGGTATAAATCATCCATTCTTTCCGTATTTGCCATCCATGCCGACGTTCAAACCAACCTGTCACCGCTTCGTAATATGCATCCGGCACTTGGGTATAACCGAAAATACCATGTTCTACACGTTGCCGTAAAGCTTCGATAATAACGGGTGCCGTACGGAAATCCATATCGGCCACCCACATCGGTAGTACATCCGTGCCCACGGCACTATCCCATTTATAAGAGTTCGTACCGGTACGAGGCACTATTTCATCGAAGTTATATCTCATATTCTTTATGCGGAAAAGCAAGTACGTTCATTCCATAGCCTCAGTTGGCAATTACCCGGAGCCTTGATGTTCTCGTCGAGGATTACCTCACCATAACTTTCGGCGGTGATACTTCCCGTACGGGGATTCTTCACGCTACGGATCGAGCTGTTGATAGTCGCCTGCACGGAACTGTATTCAAAGGCTAGATCGCAATCATCTGCCATCGTACAGTTCTCCATCATAAGATCGTGGGCGTAACAAAGCGGCTGCGTACCCGAGATCTTGCAATTTACCAAACGCAGGTTCTTCGAGTGCCACCCCAAGTACTCGCCGTTAATCTCGGAATCGTATACGGTAACATTCTCCGTATTCCAGAAAGCGTCTTTCGAATTGATGACCGCATTACGGATTTCCACGTTCTTACAATACTGGAACGAGTAGTTTCCATTTTGAGCGTAGTTCCGGATTTTAATGTTCTCGCCGTGCATAAATAAATAATCAGCATGATCTATTTGCACATTTATCAATTCCACGTTCCGGCAATGCCAAAGGGTTTCTTGAGCATTGGGTAGTTGTACGTTTTCCAGTCTGATACCGTCCATCTCCCGAAACATCTTTGGGGCTTCCACCCGTGTATCCGTCATCACTAGATTTTGGGAGTACCATAACGCGGCACGTCCACCTTCGGTAAACAGGCTATTCTTGATGGTGAAGCCATCCACGTGCCAAAACGGATATTTACCCTCAAAACGACAGCCTACGGCTATGATATTGCTACACTCTTTCAATGCCGACTCCCCGGCATGAATAACGACATTGTCTAATTGTAAATCGTGAGAGGCGAACAAAGGGCGCTCACCACTAAATTCCATATTCTTTATCTGTTGCATAATGGATCTTATTTGAAGTTTTCTACAAAGAACCGTTCAATCTTATCGAAGGGAATGACATTCATCTGATCGTACAAATCCACATGATTCGCTCCGGGTATAATTAGCAATTCCTTGTTATCACCTTTCAGTTTCTTGAAAGCATCCTCGCTGAAGTAACGTGAATGCGCTTTCTCGCCATGAATAATCAATACGGCGCTACGAATCTCGTCACTATACGAGAGTATAGGCATATTGATGAAAGATAAAGCCGAGGTCTTGTTCCATCCGCCATTCGAGTTGAGCGAACGCTTGTGGTAACCACGCTTCGTCTTGTAATAAGCGTAGTAGTCTTTCAAGAATTGGGGCGCATCGTCGGGTAACGTATCGGGTAAGCCTCCCGCAAGGGCATATGAGCCGTACTTTGCGTCAGCGGTACGCTGTTCATTGAGTTGCTTGCGCAATTCATAACGTGCGTCGGTATCCATCGCATCAAAATAGCCATTAGCGTTCACACGGCTCATATCGTACATCGTAGAGGTAACGGTCGCTTTGATACGAGTATCGATAGCCGCCGCATTAAGAGCCATGCCTCCCCATCCGCAGATACCGAGGATACCGATATGTTCCGCATCCACATCATCACGTGTCGAAAGGAAATCGACGGCCGCACAGAAATCTTCCGTATTGATGTCGGGAGAAGCTACATAACGAGGCTCTCCGCCACTCTCGCCTGTATATGACGGATCGAAAGCGATCGTCAGAAATCCACGTTCCGCCAATTCCTGCGCATATAAACCCGAGGATTGTTCCTTCACGGCACCGAACGGACCGCTAATAGCGATAGCAGGCAATTTTCCATCCGCATGCTTGGGTTTGTACATATCGGCGGCAAGCGTAATGCCATAGCGATTACGAAAAGTAACTTTACTATGGCTCACCTTGTCACTCTGTGGGAATACTTTATCCCACTCCTTAATTAGATTCAAATTCTTGTCCATTGTATGATCGGTATTAATTTGATTGTCTGTAGCGAACAGATTTCCCGTAGCGCAAAAGCATATGGCTATTGCCGTACATAATTCTCTTAATGACTTCTTCATGTCGTTCCTTGTTTATTTTTACGAAGGCAAAGATAGAGGCTCAAATAGCATCCCTTTGTAGACAAATTACGGATGTCATGACCTCAATTACAGGTTTTGTGGAATCAGCCAGAAAGCCTGTAAATACACATAATCCGTAACAATGGTTATATAATCCGTAATTAGGGTTATAACTATATATGAATTATCCTCTATTTTTGCGTACAGAATTATTGATTAAATACGTACGGCTTATGGATAAGATACTTAACTTAGATAGTGTAGACCTATATAACAAACTATACGGCCTCGAAACCCTAAATCCGCTTGTCAGTGTCATAGATTTGAATAAAGCGACGAGTAGTGTAGATCTCATCCGCTTCAATTACGGCATCTACGCACTGTATCTAAAACTAGAGAAAGCCTGCGATATCAAATACGGACGCCAGACATACGATTACCAAGAAGGCACGATCGTTTGCTTCGCCCCCGGACAAACTGCGGAAACAAATCCGACAACCGATAAAGTCCAAGTAAACGCACATGGTATTCTTTTCCATCCCGATTTACTGCGTGGAACGTCACTCGGAAAGAATATAAAAAAATATACGTTCTTTTCTTACGAGGTAAACGAGGCGTTGCATCTCTCGGAAGAAGAAAGATCTATCGTGATGGATTGCCTGAAGATCATCCGTATGGAACTGGAACATGGCGTGGATAAACATAGTAAAACCTTACTTGTAAACCATATCGAACTGCTGCTTAATTATTGTATGCGTTTTTATGAAAGGCAGTTCATCACCCGAGGCAAGACAAACCGGGATGTGCTGACACGTTTCGAAAACCTGTTGGATGAGTATTTCGAAAGTACACTCGCCGAACAGGACGGATTGCCTACGGTGAAATACTTTGCCGACAAGCTTTGCCTCTCATCGAACTATTTCGGTGACATGTTCAAGAAGGAAACCGGCAAATCACCGCAGGAATACATCCAAGAGAAAGTAATCGAGCTAGCCAAAGAACGTATCTCCGGCACGGCGGACACAGTCAGCCAAATCGCATATTCCCTCGGTTTCCAATATCCGCAGCACTTCTGTCGGCTATTCAAGAAACGGGTAGGGTACACGCCAAGTGAATACCGTGCGCAGATCGGTCTATCAACGAATCTATAGAAGGCGTTCAAGAAGATGTTAGATATTAAGACTGTATATGAATGTAACCGGTGCTTGGGATGCAAGACGCTGCACCCACAAGTAAGCCTCATCAATCTAGAGAGCCCGAACCTAGAGCAAGAGGCCGTAAAGTTCGAGTTCTACGCGATCCTCTTGATAGAAGACTGCCCGGACGGTTGCTATTGTTGCGGACGTAAGTATTACGATTATTCCAACGCTACGATGGTGTTTCTTACACCCGGTGAGATTTTCCGCATGAGCGAGAATAATACGCTACCCAACAAAGGGTACCTTTTAGCGTTCCATCCCGACCTATTGTTCCACACGTCATTGGACAACCCTATTAAGAACTATACCTTCTTCGCTTATCACAAAGAAGAGGCTCTGCATCTCTCTCAACGTGAGACAGCCAAAGTTACGTGTTGTCTGGAAAACATCGAGGACGAGCTTCACCATGCCATCGATACGCACAGTGGTACCATTCTATCCCGCCACATTGAATTATTATTGGATTATTGTACACGCTATTATGAGCGACAGTTCATTACCCGGGAAAATAAGAACAAGGCTATCTTGGAGAAATTGGAAAGGCTCCTCGACGAGTATATCATTTCCGGTAAATTAGAGAACGGCCAGCTACCCACCGCCGAATATTGTACGGCAGAACTGGACCTTTCTGTCGCTTACTTCAACGACCTGTTAAGATTCGAGACCGGCAAAACACTGGAGGAATATTTTCAGTTCAAACGATTGAGCGTGGCTAAGACAATGCTACTGAAAAACGGTAATACTCCCGCTTTGGTAGCACGACAATTAGGTTATCCGAACGTACAGTATTTCAGCCTTATATTTAAGAAGATCACAGGCATCGCTCCCTGTGAATATCCATATGCGCAAAACTAAGAAACGGAAGGAATGACCTCCTTCCGTTTCTTAGAATGACATTATTTTCCTAGCTTCTTTTCCAGCATCTTCATAAAATATCCCCCGACAACCGAACGGGCTTGAAAACCTCGTTGCGTACCATCGGAAGTAAAATGCCAATCGCTTAGAGGAACACGTGAAGTCGTCTCGTTGGCGTAGTTCCAGACCGGAACCATCAGCGCATTGAAATCCTCCATCGATCCGGTCAAACAAGCGGACCATAAAATCCAGTCGGACTTCGTATAATCCTCCCGGTTATCCAACGGCAAACCATATTTATTTTGTTTTGTCTTGTAATAAGCCATTTCCGTAGCGGCAACCTCTTTTGGGAAGATATTCAAGCCCAGCAAGCGATCCCAGACCAGATTATATTTTTGGCTCCAAGTGCCCGGCTTATCGAAAGTCAGGCGGTAATGATCACCATCGTTCGCCATCTTCACCCACTTAGCGGCCATCTCACGGGCGACTTCCGTATATTGTCTAGCGATATCGGCCTTACCTAACATCTCCGCCAATTTTCCGTAGCCGGCAACTCCCATAATTGCCTTGATGGACAAGTTCGTGTTATGGGCGAAATGTCCGGCAAAATCATCCGTACAAAGTTGGTTCTTCGGATCAAGGCCTTCCTTCAACAAGTAATTCGCCCATGTAGTCAAGACCTCCCAATGTTGGGCGGCATAATCAGCATTGCCATCCACTATTGCTATAGCGGTCGCTAGCACAAGCATATTACCACTTTCTTCCACGGGCATATCGCCACCATAGGTTTGACCGTTCGCAACCGGATAGGTACCCACATCGTGAGCCGGAAAAGGTTTCTTCCATTGTCCGCTCTCGCTATAATAGAAAATGGGATTCATCATTCCCTTCAATAAATCCGTGTTGTATACTAAGAATAAGGGGGCGGAAGGATACGTAATATCCACTGTTCCGATAGAACCGTTACTGAAATTTTCTTTCGAAAGGAATAAGAGAGTCCCTTCCTTATCAGTCACCAACTTATGGGCGGCGATCGCCTGCCGATATGCGATAGCGCATAGCTCGGCGTATTTCTTCCCTCCTACGGCACTCGTCTCGCTCATCAAAGAAGAATCGAAGGAACCGCAACGCCGCATCAGATCCTCGTAAGAAGCCTCCCCTTTTTCGAACGCCTGATGAATATCCACCTTTCCGTCGTGCTTCCAATAAGGCATCCGGTTGTCTTGGAAATACTGGATCGAATATAAATCATCGTAACCGATCATCAAATGTCCGGAGACGGTTTCCTTGGAGACCTTGCCGATCGGGTCCGTATAAGCGAGGACTGTCATTTGCTCACGCATATCCGAAGAGAGACTTTGCGATCCAGCCGGTAAATTACCAGTAGTCATGAAAGCTTTCTTCGTAGCATAATACTCGTCGATCGTTGCGGAGACTCCCGGTTTCTTGGGGATAGCCAAATAGAAATATCCCCAGTCAATCCGTACATCATCCCCGGTTTTCGCCAGAACCTCTTGATCGATTGTTCCTGTCTTCAGGTAAATTAAATCAGGGGTTTCCGTTTTCTCGAAAGTCACCTCTTGATCGATCGTATTCACGGCCCATTGCGGCGTGGCTTCCAGGTATAGTTGCACGTCGTGATCTTTACCGTCGATGGAACGGACTTGATAGGTTATATAATTAAACGGAGAAGTCATAGCCTCCAGATCATTCAGCAAGAAAGGAGCCGTGAAAATCAAGTCCAGACTCACGCCACCGCACTCAAAGGTATAGAATGTTTGCGTAGGCATCACGTTCATGGATTTCTGGATCGCTTTCTCATCGAACGTATCTCCTCGTTTCACCTTCCGCATGATTCCCATATCCACATAAGCGCCTCCCCCATTGTTCCGGCAATGAGCGGCCAACACGTTACCCGTAGGCTTCAAGCTCTCCGCCACCGCTTCCGGTATCTCTTTCAGCAAATCATAGTCCAGACCGTTCCCTGCCACGGCGATTTGCTTTCCATTTAGATACACCTCGATATTATCATCATGCGAATATTGGAGGTAGAGGGCATCCTTTTGCTCATCCGAAGGCCAGTCAAACGTACGACGTACCCAGATATCTCCTGTAGACCAAGGCGTGGAACGATTCGGATTATCTTCCGTTCCGAAAGCGGCTTTTCCCCGCTTCCAACTTTTCGGATCATAAGCCTCGGCGAACCAATCGCCGGCAGGCTGAGACATCGTATAATCGGCCTCCCATAAGCCATCCGAGGCCATACCGATCACCGAGGTCACCTGTATATCGTCCATTCCCATGAAACGGTATGACTTACCATCTACTCGTATACCGCCTAGAAGCGGATAATCACGGCCGGTCCAATGCCGTACCGACTCATCATTCAATTGATCGGCAAACGACCATGCGCTTGTATAGGGGTCGATCGTGACCAAAGGAACGGCCGGAGCACGTAAAGAGTTCTCTGCCGCCGCCGTATATACCTCGGAAACTTTCACTTGCGTACAACAAGATAAAGCCATACAACAAGATAAAGCCAATAAATAGTTTCTCATCTGCTTACTTCACGGTTTTATGAATGGCCTCCAGCACGATCTTCTCCATGATCTTATAGCCTTCCAAGGTAGGATGCACACCATCTTTCGACAGGTTAGCGGGCAATCCGTTTCGCTCATCTTTCATGGCGGAATGATAATCCACGTATGTCAAACCATTCTTATCCGCATACTCCTTGATCCATTTATTGAGCTGGATAACCTTATCGGCCGGTTGCATACCCGGTCTCCAAGGAAAATCATAAGCCGGCAATACGGAGCAGAAAATCACCTTGATATGATTTGCCTTCGCCAATTCTGCCATAGAGACCAAGTTCCCAAACACGTTTTCCAAGGCGATCACACCGTTATTGTGAGCGATATCATTGATTCCCGCCAAGATCACCACGGCTTTCGGTTTCAAGTTAATAACGTCTTGGCGAAAACGAACTAGCATCTCCGAGGTTGTCTGTCCGCTGATCCCACGGTCTACGAAGTTATTCCGGATAAAGAAAGTCGAATCCGCCGGCCACCATCCGTCTGTAATGGAGTTCCCCATAAATACCACGTTCGAAGGAACTTTCACGGTCTTGTTAGCCTTCGCATAACGACCAAACTGAGCCCAATCCCCTTTCTCGGTCTGGGCAAATAACGTAGTGGTAGCCAATAAACAGCCCGCTACTAGTAAAGCTTGTTTCATGTTTTTCATATTACTTGATTATAAAATACAAACCAACGATCTTGTTTTCATCAAACAAAAGTAATCAAAATTGTCCACCCACCCATTCACACAAGAAAATATCTTATATTTGCTGTCATTGAAAAATAAAAACATCCGAATATGCTGAAAAAGATTCTTTCCAACACGATCGTACGGTTGATACTGGCCGTCTTGATCGGACTTCTGGTTGGGCTTGTCGTAAACGAGCCTGTGTTAAAAGCGGTCATGATCATAAAACAAATTACGGGACAGATTATTTTCTTCTTGGTTCCGTTGATCATTCTAGGATTCGTGGCACCATCCATCGCCCGCTTAAAAAGCAACGCATCCAAAGTCTTATTATTCGCTTTTAGTATCGCATACCTGTCATCGGTTGGCGCCGCTACCTTTGGCGCCGTTGTCGGTTACGAGTTAATACCGCATTTGCATATTCAAACCGCCTCGGAAGATCTAAAAGACATCCCTCCCATGTTGTTTAATCTAGAGATTCCGCCAGTGATGAGCGTTATGTCGGCATTGGTATTGGCCGTGATGCTGGGACTTTCTACCGCATGGGTTAAATCCGAGGAGATGGAGAGGTTGCTGGAAGCATTCCAGAACATGGTGCTTAAATTGGTAGAACGGGTCTTGATGCCGGTGTTGCCGCTTTTCATCGCCGCGAATTTCTGTGTCCTCAGTTATGAGGGGGCGATTACGAAGCAGTTGCCTATCTTTTTATCCGTCCTGTTGATTGTCATCATTTGCCATTACATCTGGTTGACCTTACTGTATGTAGTCGCATCGATTTACTCCCGGAAAAATAGCTGGGGCGTATTGAAATACTACGGACCCGCTTATTTGACAGCCTTAGGCACCATGTCATCCGCCGCCACCTTGGGCACGGCCTTGACCTGCGCCAAGAAAAGCAAGATTTTGCGAGAGGAAGTAATTGACGTGACTGTCCCCCTGTTCGCGAACATCCATCTATGCGGCTCTATCTTGACGGAAGTGTTTTTCGTATTGACCGTCTCACAAATATTATATGGAAGTATGCCGGACTTCACGACGATGCTCGTATTTATCATCTTGCTTGGTTTCTTCGCGATCGGCGCTCCCGGCGTACCGGGCGGTACGGTGCTCGCCTCATTGGGCTTGATCATCGCTATTCTAGGTTTCGACGAGGCAGGAACGGCATTATTGCTTACGATATTCGCTTTGCAAGACAGCTTCGGTACGGCTTGCAACGTGACGGGAGATGGTGCCCTTACCCTAATTACTGATACGTTCGATCAAAGGCAAACGGAAAAGGCTTCCACGGCTTTATAAGAACAAACTTCCATGGTGTCTTTTTGTAGATATGGTTGATTCTTTAAGAGTCAACCATATCTACAAAAAGACATATCACTTCCTTTTCATTCGATACTCTATGGGTGACTCCCCGGTATGCTTCTTGAAATACCGTCCCAGATAGGATTGGCTGGGAAAGTTCAAGTGATTCGTTATCTCCTGCACGGTCATTTCCGTGGTACGCAACAACACCTTTGTCTCCAATATGATATGCCGGTCTATAATGGTCTTCGCCGACTCGCCCGTCACTTGCCGGGTGATAGTGGAGAGATAACGGGGAGAGATACAAAGCTCGTTCGCATAGAAAGAGACCTCTTTCTGGTCGAGATAATGGGCATGGATGCAATTGATGAACTTATGGAACAACTCCTCCCCACGGTTGCACCCATTTTGCTGGCGGCTCGAGAAGGAGTACCTTGTCTTATCATACATATTAAGGAAGAAGCATTGCAACTGGTTTTTCACGATCATATCACGGTACACGTTATCCCGATCCATGTAAATCAGCCAAAACAGCCGGATGATCACATTTATGGTCTCCTCCTGATCGGCGGGATGCGTATAGCAAGGATTATCTTTTATGAAGCGGAAAAAGGGCGGATCCAGCCGGAATACGGCCTCGTCGAACAAGACCTTCGAAAAGGATATATATTGTACCTTGAAATCCTCGCTACTCGCGTTCAACGTCAGGATCGTATCCGGTATCAATACGATCACCGTGTTGCGCCGGATATCCCATCGGCTCAAATCGACGGATATATTCGCCGTTCCTTTATAGCAAAATAAGATCATGCCATATCCGCTCTTGTAAGGACGATCCAATAACTCCCTCAAATCGGAATCGCCTATTATGAACGACTCTCCTCTCTCTATCTCAAATGGATTCATATGTCTACTATTTTGCCCGCGAATATAAGAGATCATTAGCATATAACGGATCATTCCATCTCAAAATGAACAATCATCGCCTCATTGTGGAAACAATGGTTCGCCGATAAGCGAGTAGCTTTGCATCCGAAAATATAGGTATTAGTTAAGATGAAAAAGCAAAATCGATTGATGAAGACTGCGATCGCCTTATGGTGTATCGTAGCTGTTGGGTGTAAACAAAGCCCTGTAATCCAACAAAGTTCAGGGTATGCGACAATGACCGTATCCACTTCGGAGAAAACTTTATCCAATAATTACTCGGCGAGTATACGAGGAAAACAGGATATTGATATTTATCCGCAAGTATCCGGTTTTATTACAAAGCTTTGCGTAGCAGAAGGCGAGAGCGTAAAAAAAGGACAAGTCTTATTTATTATTGATCAAGTTCCTTATCAAGCGGCCTTAAACACCGCCATTGCGAACGTAGAGGCCGCTAAGGCATCTGTAGCGACAGCGCAACTGACCTACGAGAGTAAACAAGAATTGTATAAGAACAAAGTAGTTTCCGAGTTCGACCTAAAGACCGCCTACAACACACTACTCTCGGCAAAAGCCCAATTAGCCCAAGCGGAGGCACAAGAGGTGAACGCCCGTAACAACCTTTCTTACACGGAAGTGAAAAGCCCCTCGAACGGCGTCATCGGAACCCTGCCTTATCGTGTAGGCGCATTAGTAAGCGCAAGCCTACCCAAACCGCTCACCACGGTATCGGACAATTCCGAAATGTATGTGTATTTCTCCATGACCGAGAACCAGCTACTGGCCTTGACCCGTCAATACGGCTCGAAAGACAAAGCCTTGGAGAATATGCCCGAGATCGAGCTTCAGTTGAACGATAAATCGCTTTATCCCCAAACGGGAAAGATCGAGACGATCAGCGGCGTTATCGATCAAAACACCGGAACGGTCAGCTTGCGTGCCGCATTCCCGAACGAGGAGCAATCATTGAATAGCGGAGGCTCCGGGAATGTGATCATTCCGGTTACATACGATAACTGCGTAGTAATTCCCCAAGCCGCCACGTTCGAAATCCAAGACCGGGTATTTGTCTTCAAGGTAGTAGACGGAAAGACGCAATCCGCTCCTGTAGAAGTTACCCGTGTGAACGGAGGACAAGAGTATATCGTAAACGCCGGATTGAATAGCGGCGACGTGATCGTAGCCGAAGGCGTAGGCTTATTGCGTGAAGGAACACCGATTGAAGTAAAACAAAATTAAGCACAATGAAAGTTAGCACATTTATAGAACGCCCCGTACTCTCCGCCGTGATTTCCATCACGATTATGGTAGCGGGTATCATCGGGCTTTTCACCTTGCCCGTAGAACAATATCCGGATATCGCCCCTCCTACCGTTATGGTCAGTACGACTTACTTCGGGGCGAATGCCGAGACCATGCAGAAGAGTGTCGTAGCCCCTTTGGAAGAGGCGATCAACGGCGTGGAAGATATGACCTACATGACCTCCACGGCTACCAACTCCGGTACCGCCACGATCACGATCTATTTCCAACAAGGAACCGATCCGGACATGGCCGCCGTAAACGTACAGAACCGTGTATCGAAAGCGACCGGGCAATTGCCGGCCGAGGTTACCCAAGTAGGTGTCACGACTTCCAAGCGCCAGACCAGTATGTTACAGATCTTCTCGCTCTATAGCCCGGACGGTTCTTATGACGAGAACTTCCTCAGTAATTACATCAGCATCAACCTGAAACCAGAGATCCTTCGTATCTCCGGAGTCGGCGAGTTGATGGTTATGGGTGGCGATTACAGTATGCGTATCTGGATGAAGCCCGACGTTATGGCCCAATACAAATTGATCCCCTCGGACGTGACCTCCGTGTTGGCCGAGCAAAATATTGAGTCCGCCACGGGTTCTTTAGGCGAGAACTCGGACGAGACGTATCAGTACACCATGAAATATAGCGGTCGCCTACTTACTCCGGAGGAATTCGGCGATATCGTGATCCGCTCCACCGAGGATGGAGAGGTATTGAAGCTAAAAGAGATAGCGGACATTGAGTTAGGAAAGGAGAGTTATGCCTATATCGGACAAACAAACGGTAAGCCGGGTATCTCCTGTATGGTTTTCCAGACAGCCGGATCGAACGCCACGGAGGTGAATAATAAGATCAACGCTTTTCTTGAGGAAGCCTCGAAAGACTTCCCGAAAGGTATCGAGGTCGTAAAATTGATGAGTACGAATGATTTCTTGTACGCCTCGATCCATGAGGTTGTAAAAACCTTGATAGAGGCCATTATCCTCGTTATCCTTGTGGTATATGTCTTCTTGCAGGATATCCGTTCTACGCTGATTCCGTTGGTAGCGATCGTAGTTTCCTTGATCGGTACGTTCGCCTTTATGACGGTCGCCGGATTTAGTATTAACTTGATCACTTTATTCGCTTTGGTATTGGTGATCGGTACGGTGGTGGACGACGCAATCGTTGTCGTCGAGGCAGTCCAAGCTCGGTTCGACGTTGGATATAAGTCCTCTTATATGGCTAGTATGGACGCAATGAAAGGATTGACATCCGCCATCGTCTCTACTTCATTGGTATTTATGGGCGTGTTTATTCCGGTATCCTTCATGAGCGGTACATCCGGTACGTTCTATACGCAGTTCGGCTTGACGATGGCAGCGGCCGTAGGTATCTCTACCGTTAATGCGTTAACGTTAAGCCCGGCGCTTTGCGCTATCTTATTGAAGCCTTACATCAACGAGGACGGCACCCAAAAGAATAACTTCGCCGCCCGCTTCCGTAAGGCGTTCAACGCCGCATTCGATTCGATGATCGCGAAATATAAGCATGGGGTATTGTTCTTTATCAAACGGAGATGGCTGGCTTGGTCGCTGTTGGCATGCTCCATCGTATTACTTATCGTCTTGATGAACACGACAAAATCCAGCTTGGTACCCGATGAGGATCAAGGTACGGTTTTTGTCAACGTAAGTACGGCCTCCGGAAGCTCCTTGGCTACGACTAACAAGATCATGACGAATATCGAGCAACGGATCAACCAGATTCCACAGCTTCAATCTTATTCCAAGGTTTCCGGTTATGGTTTGCTGGCCGGACAAGGTAGCTCTTTCGGTATGTTCATCTTGAAACTAAAACATTGGGATGAGCGCCCGGACAAGGAAGATAACGTACAAGCCGTGATCGGACAGGTATATGGCCGTACGGCAGATATCAAGGACGCTACGATTTTCGCCATCGCCCCGGCCATGATCCCCGGATATGGTATGGGTAACGCATTGGAAATGCATACGCAAGACAAGGCCGGTGGAGACTTAACGACCTTCTTTAACACGACCCAGCAATATCTCGCCGCCTTGCGTGAACGGCCCGAGATCGCTACGGCTTACTCTACCTTCGATATCAAGTACCCGCAATGGCGCGTGGATGTGGACGCGGCGAAATGCAAACGGGCCGGAATCACTCCGGATGCTGTTCTATCAACCCTTTCCGGTTATTACGGAGGGCAATATGTGTCGAATATCAACCGTTTCTCGAAGGTGTATAAGGTGATGATACAGTCCGATCCTAAATATCGTCTGGATGAGGCCTCCTTGAATAATACGTTCGTACGCATGTCGAACGGCGAGATGGCACCGCTTAGTCAGTTTATCACCTTGACCAAGGTATACGGTGCCGAATCTTTAGCCCGTTTCAACATGTATAATTCGATCGCTGTCAATGCCGTACCGGCCAATGGATATAGCTCCGGGGATGCTATCAAGGCGGTAAAAGAGACAGCGGCCACTTCGCTCCCGAAAGGGTATGGCTACGACTTCGGTAGTATCACCCGTGAGGAGAACCAGCAGAGTAATACGACCATTATCATCTTCGGTATCTGTATCTTGATGATTTATTTGATCCTAAGTGCCTTGTACGAGAGTTTCCTTGTTCCTTTCGCCGTGATTCTTTCCGTACCGATGGGTTTGATGGGTAGTTTCTTGTTCGCTAAGTTCATGGGATTGGAGAATAACATTTATCTGCAAACCGGTTTGATCATGTTGATCGGATTGTTGGCGAAGACCGCCATCTTATTGACAGAGTACGCTACCCAACGCCGCCTGTCCGGTATGAGCCTGACTTCAGCCGCTCTTAGCGCGGCAAAGGTTCGTCTGCGCCCGATCTTGATGACCGCTCTTACGATGATATTCGGTTTGCTGCCATTGATCGTTTCCAACGGCGTAGGCGCTAATGGAAACCGCTCGTTGGGAACCGGTGCCGTTGGCGGTATGTTGATCGGTACATTGGCTTTGTTATTTATCGTGCCTTGCTTATTCATCACGTTCCAATACCTGCAAGAGAAACTACGCCCGATCCAATTCGAGCGTTCCCTTGATTGGCAGGTGCAAGAAGAGGTAAAAGAGGCCGCCGAGGAAAGAAAAGAATATTTAGATAGCAAGAAATAATCTATCCAATTGTATATATATAATGTATATGAAGAATAACATCATACTCTTTGCCGTAGCGACGCTAGCGTTGAATAGCTGCGGCATTTACAAGAAATACGAGCCTGTCGCCACCCTCCCGGAGAATCTATATCGGGAGGAGATAGCCCCGGCAGATACCTTCTCCATCGGGAATATCAGTTGGCGGGACCTATTCACCGATCCGGCCTTGCAATCCTTGATCGAACGGGGATTAGCCAATAATACAGATCTGCGGATCGCCCATCTAAAGGTACAAGAAGCTGAGGCGGCGTTAATGACCTCCCGCCTCTCCTACCTCCCGTCGCTCTCCCTAGATCCACAGGGCACGACAAGTAGCTTTGATAAGGCGAAAGCGTCGTGGACATACAACGTCCCGGTATCGGCCAGTTGGGAGGTCGATATCTTCGGCCGGCTGACAAACGTCAAACGACAAGCGAAAGCCGCCTTGTCGCAAAGCCAAGCGTATAGCCAAGCCGTACAAACACAACTGATCGCCAATATCGCCAACCTGTATTACACCTTATTGATGCTGGACCGGCAATACGAGATCACGACAGAAACCGCCGTGAAATGGCAAGAAAGCCTTCGTGCCACCCAAGCATTAATGGCAGCCGGCATGACTACCGAGGCGGCCGTATCGCAAACCGAGGCTACTTGCTACTCCATCGAGACCTCTGTTAAAGATCTGGAACAGACCATCCGGGAGACCGAGAATACGCTTGCCGTCTTATTGGGAGAGACACCTCAGGATATTGAGCGAGGAAGGTTGGAAGACCAATCCTTAACACCGGATCTGGCTATCGGTATCCCGGTACAGATGCTCTCGAACCGTCCGGATGTACGTAGCGCCGAGTACGCATTAGCGCAAGCGTTCTACGGGACAGCCTCCGCACGCTCCAATTTTTATCCCTCGCTACGTCTTAGCGGCAGCGCAGGGTGGACAAACAGCGCAGGCAGTTACATCGTAAACCCGGGTAAACTATTACTATCGGCGGTCGGCTCCCTCACGCAACCGCTATTTAACAAAGGAGCGAATATCGCCCAATTGAAAATAGCGAAAGCGCAGCAAGAAGAGGCCAAGCTCACTTTCCAACAAACCGTGCTCAACGCCGGAAAAGAGGTGAACGACGCACTTACCCAAGCCCAGACCGCAAAGGGAAAGATCGACTTGCGTACACACCAAATCGAATCGCTTGAAGATGCCGTCCGTAGCACCCAATTGCTGATGACGCATGGAAACACCACTTATCTGGAAGTGCTCACGGCACAGCAAACCCTGCTCAGCGCCCAGCTCTCCCAAGTAACGGATCGTTTTGACGAGCTTCAAGCCACCGTAAACCTCTACCAAGCCTTAGGAGGAGGCAGACATTAAAGATAGTCCTTTCAGACTTGTATATAATTATGATTGTAACCTCCTTTTGTGCGTGACGCATAGAAGGAGGTAAAAAAATACCCGGTTTATGGTATATGCCGTAAACAATCCATCCACTATCTTTGTCATATAAATAAAAGAATCCAGAAACAACAAAATTCATTTGTATATGGCAAGAATAGCAAGACAACTGACCGACCTTGTCGGCAACACTCCCCTGTTGGAGTTCTCTAATTTCAACGCAAGCAAGGGCCTTAAAGCCCAAGTAATCGGCAAGCTGGAATATTTCAACCCGGCTGGTAGCGTAAAAGACCGCATCGCCTTGGCGATGATCGAGGACGCTGAGGCTAAAGGCTTGTTGAAACCCGGCGCTACCATTATCGAACCGACCAGCGGTAATACCGGAGTCGGACTCGCTTTTGTCTCCGCCTCGAAAGGCTACAAATTAATCCTGACCATGCCGGATACCATGAGTGCCGAGCGTCGTAATTTATTGAAAGCGTTAGGTGCCCGGCTCGTCCTCACCCCCGGGGCGGAAGGCATGAAAGGAGCCATCGCCAAAGCGGAGGAACTGCGTGACGCAACTCCCGGTTCCATCATCCTACAACAATTCGAGAATCCCGCTAACCCGGCCGTACATATCCGTACGACCGCCGAAGAGATCTGGCGTGATACGGATGGTAAAGTCGATCTGTTTGTAGCCGGCGTAGGAACCGGAGGCACGGTCAGCGGTGTCGGTGCCGGATTGAAAGCTCACAACCCGAACGTACAAATCGTAGCGGTAGAACCTAGCGATTCACCGGTACTTTCCGGAGGCAAGCCCGGCCCGCACAAGATACAGGGCATCGGAGCCGGCTTTATCCCCAAGACCTACAACGGGGAGGTAGTTGACAAGATCCTGCAAGTAACGAACGATGACGCTATCCGTACCAGCCGCGAACTGGCCGGGAAGGAAGGGTTGCTGGTAGGAATATCTTCCGGCGCCGCTGTATACGCCGCCGTGGAACTAGCTAAACTTCCGGAGAATGAGGGAAAAACGATCGTGGCGTTGCTTCCGGACACAGGAGAAAGGTATCTCTCCACGGTTCTATATGCTTTCGAGGAATATCCTCTATAGGCTTTTATCGGTTTATCTGATGTCATAGAATCTGAGTCGAAAACACTATAGTGTTTGTGGATAAACACAATAGTATTCAGACTAAAACACTACTGTATTCGTGCACAAATACAGTAGTGTTTTTTACAGATTACAAGAGCCCTTTCGTACTCGGTAGCTCAAACCGATAAATATCTCGTCGGATCGCCATCTTGATCGAGCGGGCCAAAGCCTTGAAGATACCTTCTATCTTATGATGCTCGTTCGTACCCTCGGCACGGATATTCAAATTCATGCGAGCAGCGTCGCTCAAGCTCTTGAAGAAATGGAGGAACATCTCCGTAGGCATATCCCCTACTTTCTCACGGTGGAACTCAGCGTCCCAAACCAACCAAGGACGGCCACCGAAATCCAGCGCCACGCTACACAAGCAGTCGTCCATCGGAAGGCAATACCCATAACGCTCGATCCCTCGCTTATCACCCAGCGCTTTCAGCATGGCCTCGCCAAGGGCGATCGCCGTGTCCTCTATCGTATGATGCTCATCGACTTCCAAGTCGCCTTTTACCCGTACCGTCAGGTCCGTACCGGAATGCTTACCGATCTGGTCCAACATATGATCGAAGAAACCAAGCCCGGTAGAGATCGATGTCTTTCCGGTTCCATCCAGATTCCAGTCCACATAAATATCCGTCTCCTTCGTGGCACGCCGTACGACAGCACGACGCTCGCCAGCAAACAGATACTCGGTGATTTTATCCCAATCATCCGTGATATAGGCGGGAGACAATGAGGTAGCGTAAGCCGCCAACTCACTCTCCGCTCCCTCCTCCGGGCGCAACCAGATACCTTTAGCGCCCAGATTATGGGCCAACTCCATATCCGTAAGGCGATCCCCGATCACGAAACTATTCTCCAGATCGTATTCACCTGTCATATATTTCGTAAGCATTCCTGTACGAGGCTTACGATTCGGAGAATTATCCTCGGGAAAGGAAGGATCGATCAATATATCATCAAACACGATCCCCTCGCCTTCCAGTGTTTTTAGGATCAAGTTATGGGCAGGCCAGAAAGTCTCCTCCGGGAAAGAGGGCGTACCCAGCCCGTCTTGGTTGGAGACCATCACGAACTCGAAATCCAACCGCTCGCAAATGAAATAGAGGTTACGCATCACCTTCGGGACAAACTCTAGTTTCTCCAAGCTATCCAATTGATAATCTACGGGCGGCTCTTTTACAAGCGTGCCGTCCCGATCGATAAACAACGCTCTTTTCCTCGTGCTCATAATTTCATGTTTTTCATCGCGTTCAATAAGCTATCATTCTCTTTTGGCGTACCGATCGTAATACGAAGGCAACCCCGGCATTTCTGCACGTTGCTACGGTTACGCACTACGATCCCTTTCTTCACGAGCCCATTATACATGGCATCCGCCTTGGCGACATTCACCAACAAGAAATTAGCGTCCGAAGGATATACTTGATAGGAGAAAGGAGGCTCGGACAGGATCTTCTCCAGCCGGTTACGCTCCGTGAGAATCTCGTTCATTTGGTGTTTCATGGTCGCCTCGTCGTTCAAAAGCTCCAAAGCTTTCTCCTGCGTAAGTTGGTTGACGTTATACGGATATTTGATCTTATTCAAGACTCCGATAATCTCCGGAGAGGCGAATGCCATACCCAAACGAATACCCGCCGCTCCCCACGCTTTCGACAAGGTTTGAAGAACGATCAGGTTTGGGAATCCCGATAATTCCTTTAAGAAAGAGGGATAAGCGGAGAAGTCGATATAAGCCTCATCGATCACCACGATTCCTTCATAATTCTTCAATATCTTATAGATCGAGCCACGATCCAGGCTATTGCCACTGGGGTTATTCGGGGAACATAGGAAGATCACTTTAGTCCACTCGTCCGCCGATTCCAACACTCGGTCAGCGTCCAAGTCGAAATTCTCGTCCAAAGAGACCTTGCGGCATTCCACGTTATTTACATCCGCAGCCACCTCATACATACCATACGACGGCGAGATCGTCACCACACTATCCAACCCCGGCTCGCAAAAGGCACGGATCACCAGATCGATGGCCTCGTCACTACCATTGCCCAAGAAGATCGAGCTACGATCCACGCCTTTCAATACGGCCAGACGATCCTTCAGTTTCCACTGCAAGGGATCGGGATAACGGTTATACGGCACATTCCACGGATTCTCATTCGCGTCCAGAAAAACGGAGGCATCCCCATGAAACTCATCACGTGCGGATGAATACGGTTTCAAATTCCAGACATTCGGTCTTACTAAATCTTTCAGGTCTTTCATATCGTGTTCAATCTAATTGTTACTGCGTTGCGGTGAGCATCCAGATGCTCGTTGGCCGCCATGGTTTGGATCGTGCTACCCAAGGCACGGATACCATCGGAAGAGATCTCTTGGAAAGTGATCTTCTTGATGAAACTATCCAAGTTTACGCCGCTATATGCCTTGGCATAACCGTTGGTCGGCAAGGTATGATTCGTGCCGGAAGCATAATCACCAGCGCTTTCCGGAGTATATGGACCCATAAAGACACTGCCGGCGTTCTCGATTCGCTCTGCGATAGCGGTGTAATCCGCTGTTTGGATAATCAAGTGCTCGGGAGCGTATTGATTCGTGAAGTCCACGACTTCCTGCGAATCTTTCAATACGATGATACGGCTGTGTGCTAACGATTTCTCGGTAATCTCCTTTCGGGGCAAACGATCGAGTTGCTCTTGGATGGCACGGGCCACGGGTTCTACGATCGTTTCCGAAGCGGTTACGAGGATCGCTTGGCTATCCACCCCATGCTCGGCCTGCGAGAGGAAATCGGCGGCGATAAAATCGGGATTTGCTGTCTCGTCTGCGATCACCTCTACCTCGGATGGTCCGGCGGGCATATCGATGGCGACTTCTTTCAGGCTTACTAATTGCTTCGCCGCCGTCACGTATTGATTACCCGGGCCAAAGATCTTATACACCTTGGGAACTGATTCCGTCCCATAGGCCATCGCCGCTATCGCTTGGATTCCTCCAGCCTTGAATATCTTACTTACACCCGCGACCTCCGCAGCAAACAGGATAGCGGGATGTACTTTCCCTTCCCGGTTCGGTGGCGTACATAATACGATCTCCTTGCATCCGGCGATACGTGCGGGCACTGCCAACATCAATACCGTGGAAAACAAAGGCGCCGTTCCGCCCGGAATATATAAACCGACTTTCTCGATCGCTACCGCTTTCTGCCAACAAGTGACTCCCGGGGTAGTCTCCACTTTCTTTCCCTCGAAACGCTGTGAGGCATGGAACTTCTCGATATTCGCCTTTGCCGTACGGATCGCCTGTTTCAAGTCCTCAGTGACCAAGGCGTCCGCTTCCCGCATCTCCTCTTCCGAGACTTGAAGGGAGGAAAGGAGCACTTTATCAAACTTTTCCTCATACGCTTTTACGGCAGTGTCACCCTGCTCGCGTACCTCGTCCAATACCGTACGGACCGTATCGAACAAGGTGGTTACATCTAATGCGGGACGTTTGATTAGTGAGCTCCATTCCTCACGTCCGGGATATTTTATAATCTCCATATTATACAATCATTTTCTCGATCGGAAGCACCAAGATGCCCTCAGCCCCCAATGATTTTAGCTTACCAATAATTTCCCAGAAATGCTTCTCGGCGATCACGGATTGAACAGAGACCCATTCATCGTTTGCCAAAGGCGTTATGGTCGGGCTCTTCATACCGGGAAGCACCTCGATAATCTCATCCAGCTTTTCTTTCGGAGCGTTCAGCAACACGTACTTCTTGCCCTCGGCGACTTGAATCGCCTCGAAGCGGAATAGAAGCTCATCCAAGATCTCCAGTTTCTCTTTGGATAGATTATTGTTGGCAATCAATAAAGCCTCACAAGGAAGGACTACCTCCACTTCTCTCAATTGATTGCTTACCAAAGTGCTACCAGAGCTTACGATATCAAAGATAGCGTCCGCCAAACCAATGCCCGGGGCGATTTCCACAGAGCCGCTGATTACATGAATATCCGCCTTCACGCCTCTCTCCTCTAAGAAAGACCGTAGGATCACGGGATAGGAAGTAGCGATCGTTTTTCCCTCAAACCATTCAGCTCCCTTATATTCCTCATCTTTGGGGATAGCTAAGGATAGACGGCACTTACTAAAGCCCAGACGCTTGATCAATTTCGCCTCTTGCCCTTTCTCCACGTACTCGTTCTCTCCGACAATACCAATATCCGCCACACCGTTAGCCACAGACTGAGGAATATCATCATCACGAAGGAATAATACCTCTACCGGAAAACCTTTTGCCGATAATAACAGAATGCGTTTGCCCCTGTTTAGTTTAATACCCGCTTCTTCAAGCAACATCATGGTCTCGTCGTACAGACGGCCCTTCGATTGTACCGCAATTCTCAACATAACTATATCTTATTTTTATATTATAAATATCAACAAAAAAGGCTTACCGCAAAACGGCAAGCCTTTATCTTTTTATCATGAGTACATACATACCATTCAGCCCACCGAACTATCGCCCGCTGTAATGATGATGGTGATGTAATGTAGTCGTTATTTTCATTTCTTTTGTTATTTACGTCGCAAAGTTACAATAATAATTGAAAGAACAAATATTTCTGACAAAATATTATCACAATATCTATATTACTTCAATCCGTTCTTACGAAGCAACTCTTCTATCTCTTTCAAGCTTATAGATTCACGCTCTGCTTTGTTTTCATAATCATCAATGAAAGAGGCATAATGCTTCCGCAAACGTTTCGCTTCCTTCTTAAAGGAGGCTAAGACTTCTATTCTATATTCCATCTCTCATTTCTTTTAAGAAATCTCTCGCTGATTGTTTCCTCCCGGCAATCATGTCTTTCAGCCCGGCATCAATCCCTGCCAAGATTTCTTCCTTGCTAATATATTCCGTTTCTTCCTCTTCGGCTTTTGTCCTAATTTTATTGTTCAGCTTTTTCAGATAGTTCTTCACACGGTTGAGCGTGTCTTTATCATCGATGCTTAACAATTCTTCGACCAAATCCATCTTTAGGCATTTTAGTTCCATTGCCGTCATACAAATACTCCTTTCTAATTAATTCGTTCTCAAGGACAAAGATGATGATTTACTTTAATACAAATGACTCGCTTGCTGCTTAATCTTATTGGAAAGCATCAAGGGGAGGTCCGGATGCGCGGTAAAAAACGCATCAACTTCTTCCCGAGCTTCCTTCGATGTATGGGCGGAAAGCAAGGAGCGAACCCAAGCGGTGGGGAAAAAGATATCGCCAGTCCGCTGTACTTCCGGCATCGCTTCCAAGGCCGGACGGATATAAGCGACCGACTCTTGTTCTCGTAGGCGATGGTTCAAATTAGCGAGAGCGGAAGAGGCCCATGGCTCCACCCTACGATTCCCGGCGATCAACAAGGACGCGAAGACACTGTCACGTTCCGCCTTGCGGGGCGATACGGATGGGGAGATAAATTGATACTCCTTCTTCCGGTCCGGATTCTGTATGCGGGATAATTGCGTAGCGATAATCTTATCCGCTTTTTCCGGCAAATGCATCGCCAGCATATAGGATAAGCCAATATAATCACTCTCGCTCAACGTACAATCTTTCGGAGCTTTCCGTTCCTGCCATAACGTATACAGACGTTGTACCGCCTCCTCTGAATCCGCTATCGAACGATACAAACGAAACGCCTGCAAGCGATGTTGGGATACGGGATTCGTTGTCACGATCTTCCACAAAGCCTCTTCCAACGGACAAGAATCCGACGGGAATATCCGCTGGCAATCTCCTAAATAGCTTAAAGCCATCGAGAACAATAAAGAATTAGACTCATTCGGTAAATACGCTAACATCTCTTCACGGAACCCTTGCGGAGAAATCGTTTTCCAACGAAGATTCTCATAAAGGGTAATCAGCAAAGATCCCTTCAACACCTCATCTTCCGATGAGCGAAGCACAGACCATAGACCGGAAGACTCCCCCTCTGTTATTTTAAAGAAGCCATAACCACGCCCATTTATATTCGGAAGAATGACACAATTTCCATTCGGAAGAAAACTTAATTTCATTCGGAAGGAATCAGAGTTTCCTTCGAGAGAAACCGGGATTTCTTCCGAATCCGTTCCACAGATCACCCGATAGGTTAATTCTTGCGGCCATTTTAAACCCCGGCCCAACGGATCACGCTGCTCTACGACCAACTCGCCGTCCTTAACCGAAGCCGTAATCTCCGGCATACCCTTCTGATTCACCCACACCTCACTCCAAGCGGCCAGATCCTCTTCCGTATATTTATTCAAGATACGGATCAAGCCCTCCCACGTAGCGTTCCCATACGCATAAGTAGTCAAGTACTCACGGATTCCCTGCTGGAAAGCCTCTTCTCCCAGAACACGTACCAACATTTCCATAACCACGGGAGATTTATCATAGATGATATTACCATATACCAAACCGGCGTTCCGCAAATTATCCAAATCTTGCTTGATCGGATTCGCACCTGACGTACGGTCTTCCGAATAAGATGCGGGAATATAATCCCGAATAAAATTCAACCGGTGATTCACGTCCGGATATAAAGGTTCTACGATACGGGAAGCAAAATAATTAGCGAAAACCTCTTTTGTCCATACATCATCAAACCATTTCATCGTTACATAATCGCCAAACCACATATGAGAGGTTTCATGCGCGATCAAGGAACTCCGACTCAATCGCTCATTTAAGGTAGGATGCTCATCCAGAAACATCCGGCGATCCGTATATAAAGTAGCACCCGTATGTTCCATACCCCCATATTGGAAACCGGGTAAGATAATCACGTCATATTTAGCGAAAGGATAAGGAATACCAGTAAAGTCTTCCTGCCATTCCAACGCGTCGAACACCTCATCGGCAATGGCTGGGCATTGAGCGATTTTCTTCGGATCTGTCTCCCGATGATAAATAAAGATATCCCGTCCGTTCCGGGAATAAACCTCCCGAGTCAGTTCACCGGCCACGAATGAGAACAAGTAGGTACTAAGCGGTTCCGTCTCCTTGAAAGAAATACGATTCCGACCGGAGACGCTCGTACTATCCGTTTGTGTGATAGCGCCATTCGCCACGGCCTGCCAAGTGGAAGGAACTTCCAAGGTCAAGGTAAAAAGCGACTTCATATCCGGCTGGTCAAAACAAGGGAATACCGTACGTGCCCGGTCCGGAACCAATAACGTGTACAGGAACTCATCCCGTCGGTTCAAGGATTGATCCGCCGGAGTAAAAGCGATCGCTACCCGGTTCTCTCCCACCGCTACCCAATCTGAGGCTATCACGATATGCTCATCTTTCACCTCGTAGGGAATATCGCCTCCGTTCAAGGTTACGGATGTCACTTGCTCCTGTTCTCCGCGGAAATCAATAATAAGCGGCTGCTTCTCGTCTAATCGTAACGATAGCTCCACCTTTCCCCGGATCGCCTCGTCACGAGATTCCGGGATCGAGAAGAAAAGATTATAACGGACATCGGAGAAATGCTCCTTCCGGAATCGCGCCAGCTCAAGGCCCACACCGGGCCGGGACAAACCGGCCTCATCTTGTTTAACAGAGCTACAAGCAACCAGACCGGACAGTACGCAAGCTCCGATAAATACCTTTAGGTTCATATCTCGTAATTATTCTCTTAAGTATTCTGCTATACCCATAAAATTTCGTTCCAACAAATACATCTGGCTAGCCATAAACGTGAAAAAATCTCCCCAATGCGCTCGCCGATGCAAATCCAATCCTTCCTTTGCCACATAGATACGGGCCACTTGTCGGCCATTCTCACGGACAAAGCAAATATCCCAGATCAAGCCTTCGGGAAAATCCTGTTCCAAGGTCTCTTTATACCAAGTCAGGCGCTCAAACATTTCCAGACGTAAATCCTCGCTACGGTGGTTTACCTCAAGAATAACGTAAGCCCCTTGGCGGTTCGCGTCGAATTTCAACTCAACGCCCTTTACCTTCGTATCATATAATGTCCAAATTTTCTTACGCCCCCGCAAATAGGGTTGCACCTCACAAAAAGCGGCGAAGCTTTCCCAAAACTCCAATTTGAGATTCTTCAGTTCCTCCTTACTATACATTATTTATAAATGTCTTTCCTTGTTACCTTAACGATCTGTCCGAATTTGGAGAGTTTCTCCATATCCATACTCTTTGAATTACCGACTATCGCATATATCATTAAATGATCTTGTATATTCTCCTTATAAAAACGAAGGATATCCTCCATAGTCATCCGATCGATGACCTCCAGATAATCCTTGTTCGGATCGCTCTCGTACCCTTCACGCCGGAAACCGGCGATCTTCAAGGAAAGAGAGCGACTAGTAGGATATTCATTATTCACCCAATTACGAATCGTCTGCTTCACCGACTCCACCCGTTCCGGACGTTCCGGCATATCATGCACCAGATTTTCCAGCACTTCCATCGCATCGATCATCTTATCCGTCTGTGTAGCCAGTTTCATCACGAAACTAGCGGGCTTCTCCGATCGATTCAAAGGAGGATGTTTCAAACGGGCATTTACTTGATAAGCGAACGAACGAAACTCACGGATCTCCTGAAACATCAAAGATGACATATCCCCTCCGAAATAAGCGCTAAACAACCGGGAAATAGGACGATCCTCCTTAGCCTTCAACGGATCGATATACATATAGGCATAGATTATGCTTTGCGTGACATCCTCCATGTCCATGAAAAAGACAGTCGGCTTATCATACGTCATAAGATCACGAATATAGGGAGAGTTCGATGGAATACTTACCTCCTCCAAGGGTAAATGCAGCTTGATCTGCCGAGCGGCCTCCTCCGTAGACAATGTACCACAATAATGCAGGTTACAAGCGACCGAACGTACCTTACTGAAGGTGTCCAGCAACATCTTTCCTTTTAGTTTTTTGATTTCAGCGAACGATAATTTGGTCAAATAACGGGATTGCTCCCCAAATTTGACTTTCTCTAACAGCATATCGGCTACGTTCTCGCTGGAATTGAACAACGATTTCTCCGTTACCTTCGCCTCGTCCACAATCTGCCGTAACTTCTTGTCATCTGGCTTGGCGTGCCGCAAGAAATCGCCGACCAAAGCCATTGTTTGGGTAAAATGCCCATCAAAACCATTCACCACCACCAGAAACTCAGAATCCGTGGAATCAAAAGTCAATGTACTACCAAGTTCCTGCAATTTACCCCGAAAGACCTCAAAAGACATCGATTCCGTCGCTACGAAAGGTAGATAAGCGGACAATTTATCAAGATCACGAAGCTCCAACTGCCCCACTCCATAAGATAGTGTCAGCGAGAATATATCATTTACGGAATTATGAGTCTTATACAACGTGACAAGCGGACGCAAGGATACGACCTCGGCGTCTTTCTCAAAATCGAGAAAATGCGGTTTCAATTCTTGTACGGGTATCTTTTCCAGACGTTCCACATAAGCGGAGGAAGCATCGGAGTTCTTCGGTATAATCGGTGAATAATCCGGCTTGGGTAAGATCGTTTTTGGATAGCGTCCGGTCTTCTTCGTGACGTACATATAATTCTCCGTAAAATATTTCTTGGCGACCTCAATCACGTCTTCTCTCGACAAGGCATCGATACGGGTAACCTCATCCAAATAATCCTGCCAGCTTTTCCCTTGAGAGAAAATACGCATCATCACCTCGGCCCTTGAGTTTATGTCTTCCAATTTGGAGGCATATTCACGTTTCTGTTCCAATTTCAAGCTTTGGAACATCTCATCGCTAAAATCCCCCTCCTTAATACGGTTGATTTGTTTCCATACTAATTTCTCAGCTGCCGCATAGGTCTGGAAAAAGAACTTCGGAAATACCAACAAACCTAATATTCCAGCCTCATTCATACTTTGGTTAACCGCCATCGCACCCATCACCTTATGATCTACCGTCAGCTTATCCAAAAATCCCGTACCATTGGAGTTATTCAATAAAGATACGGCGATATTGAGCGCAACTTGATCCGGATGATTCGCAGGAACTCCCCGGAATCCCAATGCCATAATTTTCACGAAAGGCATAGGAATACGTACGCTCACTTTTTCCCGCCCCTCGAATGGTGGAAGCGCAACGATATCCCGGTGGGGCGGCTTCCCTTTTCGTATCCGTGAAAAAGTAGATTCCAAGATTGGCAAGACCTCCTCCGTATCGAAATCCCCGCTTAAGATCAATCCCATATTGGAAGCGACATAGTATTTCTCGAAGAACCGGCGCATCTCCGAAAGACGGGGATTCTTCAAGTTCTCCGCACTTCCGATAATCGGATACGCATACGGATGCGGATAGAAATAACGCTCTGTCAATTTCTCGATGGCGACGCTAGCCATCGTGTCCCCATACATGTTCTTTTCCTCATAGACCGTCTCCAGCTCACTCTGGAAAAGACGAAATACGGGATTTACCAAACGCTCACTATTGATCTCGGCCCATTGGGAGATATATTGCGGAGAGAATGTATTGAAATATAATGTATAGTCGTAAGAAGTCCCGGCATTCAACTTCGTACCACCGAAACGAGAGATCAACCGGTCGAACTCGTTCGGTATTACATACTCAGCGGCACGTACGCTCAGGTCGTTAATGATTTGCTGCAAATGGGCGCGCATCTTGGGATCCTCGGTATCCGCCAAAGCGTCATATTTCTCGGCGATAATGTCCAGCAAGACTTTCTCGGACTCATAGTCGATCGTCCCGATCTTATCCGTTCCTTTAAACATCATATGCTCGAAATAATGCGCGATACCTGTGTTTGGGGAATCTTTAGCTCCGGCTTTTACGACTACGGCTCCGAATATCTTAGGTTGGCTATGGTCCTCATTCAACCATACCGTCAAATCATTACTTAATTTATGCTCTCGTACCTGTAGAAAATCTGAGGTTGACAACAGAGATCTCATGGAATCCATTTAAGTTTATATTATTTCACAAAGATACATTTTTCAATTGGATTAATACGCTTACATTTACAAGCAATCTTAACAAAAGGGCAAATTTAACGTAGGATTGAACCTATTTTTAAGAGTAGTGTTATATCAAAAAACGATTATTATGATAAATTTAGGTAGTTGGATGAACAAAGTCCTCACCGGATGGGGTGTAGACGAGAAAATAGCGAACACATTTGACGAGGCGATCATCGCCATCTTACTAGTGGCGGTCGCTATCGGATTAGATTATTTATGCCAAGCTATTTTTGTCGGAGGGGTACGTAGTATCGTTAAGCATACGCATTATAAATGGGATACGTTATTAATTAAACGTAAGGTCGTACATTATCTCGTACATACGATTCCCGGCATTTTAGTATATGCTTTGCTCCCGATGGCTTTTATCCGAGGAAAGGAATTATTATTCATTTCCCAGAAGATTTGCGCGGTCTATATCATATTTTCCCTGCTGTTAGCGCTCAACGGTCTTCTCTTAATGATGTTGGATTTGTTTAACCAACAGGAGAAAATGAAAAACAGGCCGATGAAAGGCTTTATACAAGTATTACAAGTGCTTGTTTTCTTCGTTGGCGGCATTGTCATTATAGCGATTCTCGTCAATAAATCCCCGGCTACCCTTTTCGCCGGATTAGGTGCGTCGGCAGCTATTCTTATGTTGGTATTTAAAGATAGCATATTAGGTTTCGTGGCGGGTATACAGCTTTCGGCGAATGATATGTTGCGCCCCGGCGACTGGATCACGATGCCTTCTGCCAACGCGAACGGTATTGTTCAAGAAATAACCCTAAACACCGTGAAAGTTCAGAACTTCGATAATACGATCTCAACAATCCCGCCTTATAATCTAGTAAATAGTTCTTTCCAAAACTGGCGCGGGATGGTTGAGTCTGGAGGACGTAGGGTTATGAAGTCCATTTATCTTGATTTGAATACGATCAAGTTCTGTACACCGGAGATGCTAGATACATTCCGCAAGGAAATTCCTTTATTAGCGGATTACCAACCGGATAAGGATGTAGTACCTACAAACTCCCAAGTATTCCGTGTATATGTAGAGCGTTATCTGACAAGTCTTCCTGTCGTAAATCAAGATTTGGATTTAATTATCAGTCAACTTCAATCCACGGAATATGGTGTTCCCATCCAGATTTATTTCTTCTCCCGAAATAAAGTATGGAAAGAATATGAACGGATCCAGTCGGATATATTCGATCATTTCTTCGCTATGATTCCTAAATTTGAATTGAAAGTATATCAATATTCAGACTAAAGTACGTGTTCGAATTATTTTTCCTATCTTCGTCTCCGGATTGTCTACTTAAAGTTTAAAATCGTATTTATGAGCAAGATACAAGAATGGGTATATAATTTATTAGTTCAAATTGGGTTGATAAGCGAAAATTCCAGTTACCTAGACAATATAGTGATCTTATTACTTATTATAGCCGTCACCGTTGGGATCGATTATAGTTGCCGGTATATTTTCCTAGGTATGTTCAAACGATTAGCGAGGAAGACGAAAAATCAACTGGACGATTTAATCGTGGATCGTAAGATCATCAATAAGATGATGCATATGATCCCGGCCATATTGATTTATATATTGTTACCATTCGCCTTCTCAGCCGAAGAGACACCGAAGATTTTAATATTGCTCCAAAAACTTTGTCAGATTTATATCATAGCGGTTTCTTTAAGGTTTATAAACGCTTCCTTAAATCTGATCCACGAGATCTATAATAAAAAAGATTCCTTTAAGAACAAGCCGTTAAAAGGCTTCATACAGATCTTGCAGGTTACGGTTTTCTTTATTGGAGTGATATTGATTATCAGTATTCTTATCAATAAATCCCCGGTTTCTTTACTGGCCGGATTGGGTGCGTCTGCCGCTATCTTGATGTTGGTCTTTAAGGATACGATCTTAGGTTTCGTTGCCGGCATCCAATTATCCGCCAATGATATGCTCCGGGCCGGGGACTGGATCACGATGAGTAAATATGGTGCGGACGGCACGGTTATCGAGGTGACATTGAACGCCGTGAAAGTAAGAAACTTTGACAATACCATTACGACCATCCCTCCTTACGCCTTAGTAAGCGACGCTTTCCAAAACTGGAGAGGTATGAGCGAATCCCCGGGTCGTCGTATCAAGCGCTCTATCAATATCGATATGAACAGCGTACATTTTTGTACCCCGGAAATGCTAGAGAAATTTCGTAAGATCTCTCTTATCACGGATTACATCGACGGAAAAGAACAGGAATTATATGAATACAATGAAGAACATCATATCGATAGCTCCATTTGGGTGAACGGACGTAGACAAACAAATCTGGGTGTCTTCCGTGCTTATCTCGTACGTTACCTAAGAAGCCTCCCGGAAGTAAGTAAGGAATTAGTCTGCATGGTAAGGCATCTACAACCGACTGATACAGGTATTCCCATCGAACTTTATTGCTTCTCATCTAATAAGGTATGGGTCGAATATGAAGGAATCCAAGCGGATATATTCGACCATGTACTTGCGGTAATACCGGAGTTCGGACTAAGCGTCTTCCAGAATGTATCCGGGGCGGATTTGAGGAATATTATCATTAAACAACCTTTGTAGATAAATTGAGGAAAAAAACAGCAGAGATGGAAAAGATTAGAAAAATATCGAAAGAACAAGTAGTAATGGCTTTTGTTGCCACCTGCATTGAAACAACAGCAAGGCAACTGAATACCAATTACAATGAGATATACCAAAGAATGGAACGGGTGGGGATGATAGAGAATTATATCTTACCCAACTATGAGCCGTTGCACAGCGAAAGCCGTGAAGTATTGGCTGAACGTTTGATTGAATGTTTAAAAAATTGGGAGAACAAAAAATGAATGAAATAACGGTATATCATAGAAGTACAGAGAAGGTAGAAAATCCAATTTGTAGATTTGGACGAAAACATTTGGATTTCGGACAGGGATTCTATGTGACTAATCTGCGTGAACAGGCAGTCGCTTGGGCAAACAACACGGCAAGAAACAGGAAGATACCCGCCCTACTCAACAGATATAAGTTAGAAAGAGAGACTATTCTCAAGAATTACAAATGCAAAATGTTCAAGGCATACGATGAAGAATGGTTGGAGTTTATCGCAGGAAATCGCTCCGGGCTGGATTTGGCAAAGGAGTTTGATTATGTGGAAGGCGGTGTGGCAAATGACCGTGTTATCGATACCATAAATCTTTACATGGCAGGATTGATACCCATTGAGATCGCATTGGAAGAACTGTCCAAACACCAACCCAACAATCAAATGTGTATTCTGAATCAAGATATAATCAACAAACATCTCCGATATGATAGAACAGAAAAGTTATAATAACCCAATGAAATCACCGATAATTCAAGAAATCATAATGAGTAATCGAATCGGTGCCATTGCCATCATTCTGGCAGAACGTTTGAATATAAGCAGTGTGAGAGCCTTGAAGTTGTTTTACGAGAGCGAAACCTGTAGCAAACTACACGACAAATCGACCGGCCTCTATCTGTACGGAGACTTGTATGTAGCGGATGAGTTTATGCGCGAAATGGAGAACAAGCAATAACAGCATGCGAAACCGTCAATAAGAGGCTCTCCAAGTGAATAACTAACCGCTTCTCAACTCGTAAGCTTACGGTTACCCCCAGCCGTTAGTTATTCACTTGATAAGTGGTTAGTTGTTCACTTGATAAGGCTTTTTTCAATTATTCAACACATTGATTTTCAGTAGCCCCAAGACAGAAAGTTCATCTACCTTTTTGGGGTATTTAAGCATCAATTCACTCCTTGCCGTATAAGTTCAATAAATTTTTGCTTTTATCGATCAAGGCCTGTAAAGAAGATGCCTTTTCATAATCTTGCGTCTCTGAAAACTCTTTTATTCTGCACGACAAATCATCTATACATTCCTTCAATGTATGAGCCGTTTCATTTCGTCCATTGGAAAGAGAAGCACCAAACAACTCTATCGCCTTCCCAAGATCTTGCTCAACCCCCTCTCCCTTGTAGTACTTAATTGCCAACTGATATTGTGCTTCCGGATCATTTTGTTCCGACAAAGAGAGAAGTTCTGATAGGTCAAGATCCGGAACTTGTTCTTCGTCTCCGGCCGAAATGATTCGTATAAATTCGATAAAATGATCATCCAGCGCACTTACCAACGGATAAAACGCAAATCGAAACACTTCCTCGTCTATACGGAAATCCACCCTTACATTACAATGCCGATTGGGACATAAGTTGATTGCAGTTTTCATTAATAAACAGACTAACCGAATCAAAATTATCCATCTGTATCTTATTGATAAGACGAAGTACAGCCGAGTATTGGCTTTCTTGTATCTTGATTGGCACATACGCAAACATAAGTACCTGTTTATCCGTTTCCATACAATTTAATGCGTGCGAATGCGGTTGCCCAATCATATATCAGCGGAATGACGAGTTCGCCTTTTTGATTAACGGATCCATACTTCCCCCCTTTGATCACCTTAACCATGTCATGATGGAGAGTCCCAACAATATCGTATTGACTTTTCAATTTGCTAATCAGATTCTTTTCCTTGTTGGATATTATCTTTTTCATTGTCTTTCGTTTTTCTGTTTATTTTTATACGTTCATACTCTCCTTGTATCGGCATAAATACTTTACCACCCACTTGAATGAAAGAAGTCGGTTCCGTACTGCTAATCAGTCAAATCCTATCACTCAGTTTCTCCACGACGTATTCGATCCCTACGACCAACATAAACGCCAAGCAGAAAAACAGGATGCGACTACCGAACACGTCTATCCCATTAGTGAGAAACGAGTGAGATTGCAATAACACCTCTACCATCCCACGGTCATAGGCTCTTCCGGCATTTTCCAATGACATCAGCCGTAGAAGGGGAAACTCTACGCACATATTATAAGCGATACGAGCGATAGCGACAAAAAGAGATATTCCCAATATAACGCTTAGGGAATATCCCATACTTTGCAGATATTTCACCATTGGATAACGCTCTAAGAATATCGATCTCTTACTACGCATAAGGGCACATTCCAAAGAAGACTCTAACTTCAACAAATGATTCTCACGCAATTTAGACAACATCCAACAACTCTCTTTCCCGATTTCCTGGTGCGGAAAACTCGTCAAATGACCTATCAACGCCAGCTCTTCAAACAAGGTTGAGCCGTCCACCCCGAAGTCCATCTCTATACCAGTCTCCCGCATAAACAAATCAGTCAACAAATCATAGCTATCAAGCAGCGACAGATTGAAAAAAGTTCGCTTCGTTTTCCGCTGCCACCAATAAGCCCCTAAAGTCTGCTTATAGTAAAACGTAGCCGCCAGCAAAGAGTCCAAGACCTCAGTGACTTTATAACCCGATTTATCTTTAGACAAATCCGTACAAGCTTCCTCAAAAACTTTCCGATACTCTTTTAGAGGCATGAAACCTTGCAGATACTCCAACGTGTTCAAGAAGAAATAGGATATAAGGCTCAAATACTCCGGGGTTTCCTCTAGTTGGGTAATATCATATACCCGCTCTTTCATTTTTCGTATATTCATAACCTTTCTACCTATTGATTTCATATCTTAAACTACGTGTCAAACTAAACAAATGTCGATACTGAAAAGAATATCTCCAACGCTCCACCTCCAACGCCCGGACACACAGCTGCGGATGAGAATAAAAAGCCGTATGATACCCTTGCTGCAAACGATTCCATAAAGAAGACTTACGAAACTCCTCATAAGCTCTTCCCTGCCGGATCAGATTATCCCGTTTATCGCTCTTCAATCCGGAAGCGAGCTTGGCAAGGGCTGATTGAAACACCTCCTCTCCTACCAAGACCGAGGCACATCGGTCAGCGGACAACTCGCTTTTTCGGCTCCAATATTGCAACGCCCCATATATCGGCAAGAACAAACCTTTATGTATCAAACCGAATAAGTATCCGGCTTCTTCCAATGTAATCAGAATGGTTTTATATAACACATGCTTACAAAGGATATGGCCACACTCATGCCCTATGACGGATTTGAGTTCTTCACGATCCAGATGCTCGATCAATCCGCTAGAAAGGGCAATAAACGTAGAGGTCTCGCCATACGTATAAGCATTCATATAAGGAGAGTTATAGATATACAATTCCGGTTCCCGAATGCCGAGCTTTTTAACCAGTTCTTGAAAATCATGATACAATACCGGGTAATTCCAAGCATCGACCCGTATCATATTTCCCAAATTCTCTCCGCGGAATTGTTTTTCAAATCCGAACTTCATGAAACAGGCAATCGCTTTCTCCAATCCGGGAATCCCTTTAATCGCCTTGATCGCTTTCGCATCTTCCGGATGTATGATGTCTTTCGCTTCCATAATAGATCAGGCCGTTAAAACCCTCCAAGAGGATTGATTATACACTGAACGCATATAAGCGATTTGGATCACGCAAGGGATTGTCACCCGATAAGCCGGAGAGGATAAATCGTAAGCCGTCCAACCAGCAGTCAAAGCCCATCCGAAAGGACCGGAGAAAACAGAAGCCACTTTTCCAAGCGTGTTTCTACCAGCAAACCACAGTCCATGCCCCAACATCATGCGGGAAACCATATTGGCCGTGTACAACGCTATCTTAGATGCGAAAACTTCACCTCCTTTCCGTATAAGAAGTTGTACGGCTGCCAACGTGCATTGTTTCTGTAAATCTTTCGTCGGAATCTCCAAAGCCGCAGCCAACTCACCCAACTCTTTCGTATCCATGCGTCCAACCGCATCCGCAAACATCTTCCGCAACAGACGTTTTTCCACAGCCTCAATGGCTTCATGCTCCGAATAATCCACCCGCATCTTTTTACATACATCCCGCACGATCTCCCGATACGGAACTCCATACCCTCGGCAACAGTTTGCGAATGTGTTTCCCCCATACCGTTGAAGCTCGTTTGCGATCTCTCGCCACATATTCCGCATATTATCCGGATAGTTACGCAAATAAGCATCCGTATCCGTCAACTGTTCCGCCATGCGGATCTCCCCTTTCGCATCATGCGTCAAGTAATCCGCCAATGTCTTTAAATCTTCATTCCGGCATTCCGCCAAGAATTGTAGGTCTTTGTCGTATCGCATCTCTTTCCTGTTTGATGATTATGTGGGCAAAGGAAAGAGGGGGGACGGACAAAAGGTGTCTGAGAAAAGATAAAAAAACGCTTCTTTATTACATATAAAGCCACTAGTAATTTGGAATTTCTAAATATTCATCTATCTCATCTATAATTTTATGGATTTTATACAAAGATGGTAATTCAGCATTGTTAGGATTATTGTATTCTAATTCTATTTTTAGAATAGCATTTTTCCCATTTTTAGTTGCATTTATAATTTCCTTTTCTAGTGCTTTCCAAGTACCACCTGTATTTTGTTTTCTAAGTTGTGATAAAATGTTTATTAATTCTGTAGGGCCATTCATTTGTTGAGCAAAAATATGCCCTCCTTGATATAGTTTTGTATCAATATTCGATAATTTAGTATCTCGACCTATGGCCTGTAAGTCTGCATTTCTTCCTCTGTTTTCAACTAATAGTTCTGCTTCGGCCTTAAAAACTCGCCCTTGTTCATCGATTGTGTATTTAAATCGATCATCAACAATATATGTGCTATTAGGTAAGAAATTTTGATTTAGAAAATTATTGGCTTCTACAACTCCTTTTTCATTTTTCTCACCAGCTGTCGCATAAAAGGTGTTTTTATTTCTCTCTTCTGCTATGATTTTATCACCATCTCTGTAAATGCGTTTACCATTAACTTCTTCTATCTGTAAATCTTTTATTCTATATTTTGAATTTAATTTGTCTGCATTAGATTTTTTATTACTCCAACGTTGCATATTTTCTATCCATTCTAAGTGTTTGGGATCTTTCCTAATAGAGGTCTTTTGTAATTTTGAATAAGCATTTAAATATGGATGACTATTGATATATTTAAAAAAAACATCATCTTTAGTATCTGATAAAAAAGTGTTCAAAAGATTTGTATCATCTAAGTGATCTATTAGCTGTTTTGACAATTCACTTTTCAAAGGCAGTTCTTCTAATGCTTGTACAGATGTAATAGAAAGAATATTTCTGTCTGACAATTTTTTTATTAGAGTTTCTTTTTGTATTAAATCATTATGAGTTAATTCTATTATTGTTTTTCTTTTATATGCAGATGTGCTTGTTCTTTTTAGTATCACCTCCGTTCTTTTTACATATTCTTCACTCCAGGATACAGTTCTCTTTGCAGTTTTCTTTGCAGCTTGCTTTACAAGAATATTATCTCCATATTTTTTTATATACTTCTCCGTTTTTTTATGCTTTTCTTTATTACAGAAGATTGTGATATAGAAGTAAATACATTTATTGTTAGTAGTATAAGTAAAAAAAATGTTCTCATATGCTTTCTTTTATTTTTTGAAATAATATTTGATCTTCATTCAATAGTATATCCTTTAAATAGGAACTTTGTTTTGTGATTTCTACTTTTAAGTCAGCCAAAGCATATTGCGTAAGAAGTATACAAAGCAACTCTTCCGGAGTTTTTTTGTTCCAATCTTTGATAACATCATTTAGTATTATACCTCCATTAATCAACATTCCTGTACCACCAGTCAATATATTAGTCGTAAGATCTCTCATTAGTATAACTCTTTCTTTAGAGGTAGTCTTTTATTAATTCGATTTGATCACTTTTTAAAGGATACAGATAGGTTAGATGCGTTTTATCAATTTTGAAATCACAGCAATATGATGGTATCCATTCTTGATAATAATTATTTCTGCTTTTTGTTAACTGTTTGATATATATATCTAAGTATTTTTGGATAATTTCAGAATTTATAAATGTGTCTTTTTTGATTTAATCATACCATTTTTTTTCAAAATAGGAACTTCCACTTCCAATTAAAAATGCAAATTTTTGAAAATCTAAAAAACCTCCAGAATATTCATTTTGTATATTCTCTATCCTTTTAATTATCAAGGAATCTAATTCAAACTGTAAAATAGTAGATAATGTATCAGATAAAAGTGATATTTGCAAATCTCTATTAATGTCTATCTCTTTTTTTATATTTCCAAGAAGAATGTCTTTCTTTGAGTTGGATATACTATCTAATTCTTTTTCGACAGGTGTACCTCTTAGGATTTTATTGACATCTCGCAATTGATAGTAATTCATGTTTTTATATAAGGGTATAATTTTTTCATAAAACAAATCATTCAAAAGTGAATTATTCTTATAATTGTCTTTGTATAACAGAGCTGATTCTATTGGGGTTAGATTCAACATTGAATCCAACTTTATAAAATCAGAGTTTATTAATTTAGATTTTCTAAAGGAAGACTTGTTGTTTTCTAATAGAATATTATTATCAAATGAACTATCACAATATATCCATGCTTGTGATGGTAATATTTTCTCTTTCTCAAAATGCCCACTAATAGAAACAAGAAGTAGTATTCCAATGCATGGTATTAATTCTATTAAAAACGCTTGACGTATTCCTTTAATGAACTCTTTACTGTCATGGTCGTCAGAATATTTACAAATACCCCACATAATAGGAAACAATAGAAAAGTTATGAAAAAACTAATCCACCAAAGAATTGAATTGTAATATATGTATGAAAAAATCATACAAAGAATGAATATAGGAAGAAAAATGACTGAAACTATTATAATAAATGCAATTAAACACTCTACTATAATCCATTTAAAAAGTCGTTTAATCCAATTAGTCATTTTTAGTATAAATATTTATTTTGTTTGATTTCATTTTTACAATAATACAAGTAAAGCATTATTATATAAATATAAACATTTATTTTTTATTTCCCCGATAGTAAAATTTTGCCGATTTCCTAAGTCGGGAATAATATCGTAAACGCTTTCTTGCTTCTTTTATGTCTTCCGCTTGACTTTCCTCGCTTGGGAGCCGTCACGGATTGCCGCAAATTTAGCAATCTTATTTGATTCATAACCTTTTTCTCTTATATTTTTGCGATGTTCTCTTATTCTATATTCTGATAGCGCAAAAGAACCGGGGAGATGAGACAAAAACTGTCCGAGGCTGAAACAATTTTGATTGTGTTCTCTTTCAGAAGTCTGTTTTTCGCAGGATTCATAGGTAAGGCATCCGTTTTGCCAAGGGAAGTCAATGGAATACGAAGGGTTTTTCTAGGGGATACAGAGGGTTTCTCTATGGGTTTTCAAGCCTTGGATAAGCGGTTAAGCCGGTAGTGGGGCAATTGTACGTTATTCGGTCTTCATTCAGACTTGCTGAATATACCTACTCTATCTCCACAAAACCTTTTTCTTTTGCAGGTCTTGCAAGGGATGCCCATCCACATGCCATCAAATTGCTCCACGGCTTCGGACACCAAGTCCGCCTCCGAAGTCAAGATACCGACCTCGAAGTTCCGATGATCCTTTCCTTTCATACCGAAAGCGGCTCCTGTCAAATTTGCGGAGCCGATATAGGCCAGCTCCAAATCAAATATCAAGATCTTAAAATGTACCCGAGGACATAAAACCCGCTCCATCCTGCTCCATAACAACGGATACTTATCGAAATCATCCTGAAAGTTCTTTCCCGGTTCTTTCGCATGGATCTAGCGGATCTCTATACCCTCTTTCACTTTCCGCTCCAAAAGCTTCAGCAAAGGTACCGCCTCTTTTCCCTCTTTGATATAAAGATCCTTCAGATCTGCCGTCCCGATCCAAAGCGTACGTCTCAACCTTTCGCAAACTGTTCAAGAACTCAACGACCTCTTTCCTCTTTTTAAGGGTCGCTATATCTCCATTTTTGCAATCTTCGATCTCTTTCGATTCCCAGATAACATCATAATCCATAGGGTTACCGCACTCATCCAAATGTGAAGCTGAATAGTACTTTAAAAGATTTCGTTTCTTTCGACCACAGTCGTAAACCGAATTCACCTTGACAGCCACAAGAACATAATATCTGATCTTTGGCAAACCTTCAAACGTTGGAACTGGATAATAAAATTCAGACCCGACAGAAACTACAACCTCAGGGTCTCTCCACCCTTTAGATACTTTCTCCCTCAATTCTTCCAAATATCCTTGCCTTTTGGCCAGATAAGAATTGGGGCCGAAAAAGCTATCATCATCATAACGTTCATAAGCGCCATTGGTAAAATGCTTGCAATAATAAGGATCATACCAAATAGCATTTTCATCTCGTTTCTTTAACCCTAATTGCTCTTCTAAAGCTTTAATCTCTCTATTTTGCCTTTTCCGTACTTTTGCCCTGTGCGGCAATTGGTCTATAAGCCATTTCATCCGATTCTTCAAAAGCCATTTGATACCCCAAAAAGTTCCGAAAAAGAGAAGCGCAAAGGCTACTCTCACTTGCTCCCAAAAAGATTCTTTGTTCGATTGCATATCTCTCTTGTTTAAGAATTACAATACAAAAGAAAAGATTAGAGAAGACAAAAACTGTCCGAGAACGGATAAAAAGATAAGCCAATGAATGAAGAAACAGGCGATTCCGCTTCGCAAATTTATCCATTACAAAAATTCTGTGATTCAAAATTTTCACTACCTTTGCTTCCAAATGAGGCAAGATGAGATATGAATTCACTCAAGCAAGGATAGAGGAATTGTTGCCGTTGGTAAATGATAACACGCCGGCAAACGACAGAAACGCGGTTGAACTTACGATGATGTCTGATATAGTGATCGCTTACGAAAAAAAGCACTATCCCATAGGTCAGGCGACGGTCGCTGAACTGATAAGGTTGTCCATCGAGGAAAAGGGGATTACCCAGAAACAATTGGCAAGTGAGTTAGGGGTTAGCCCGTCACGGGTGAATGACTATATCTCCGGTCGTTCAGAGCCTACACTGAAAATAGCCCGCTTGCTTTGTCGGGTTTTAAATATATCTCCGGCCGCGATGTTGGGATATTAAAACCTGACATGATACAGATTTACTTCACACGCAATTAACAATTAAAAGAACGTGTGTAA
>ERZ857503.176-NODE-176-length-60152-cov-4.768691_pt1 | contig 60152 bp, 59 predicted proteins | sample MGYA00519766_ERZ857503 | MGnify/ENA primary metagenome ERZ857503 (study PRJEB31778, sample SAMEA3449345) | human gut metagenome | biome: human gut; feature: human-associated habitat; material: faeces | place: United Kingdom | collected 2010/2012 ...
GATACGTTGTCCGCGCCCTCGTAAAGTGGTACGGAATCGGCCAAACCGCAAGGCCGTTCCTCTGGAAAGAAAAAACGACGGATGCCGGATACAAAGAATCATGGAACGATCCAAGAAAACCCAAACAAAACATAAAGCATGTTCCTTCTATCGAATCCCGCCAGAAACAAAAAGTCGGGCAGGACGACAACAGGCCCAAAGTCAGGAAAGGACGGGGAATATAATCCCTTTCCAATCGACCGCAAAGATACAGATTCAGGAGATAAGGCGCAAGGCTATACAAGCGCCCGTGCCGGGCGGCCTTGCACCTTATCCCCCGAATCTTTGGGCTGGTCGCTACCGATTGGAAAGGGCCGGGGTGCGAACTGGGATGGCGGGGATGGAAATGACGGAAAATGTAGTAAATATAAAAGCGTTTAAGTATATTTATATTGTCTAATTATTTTCGAAAGTATTTCCAAATGTAGGTAGGATACACACAATCAAGGATAGGTAAAAACTTTATTTGTCATATTAATTAAGTGAATAATAAGAAAGAATAGTTTAAGTGCATAAGAAAAATCCTATATTTGTCTTACCAAAATAATATATCATGCCGCAAGCAAAATATATCGATATCAAAGATTTATATCTTGACCTAACAAATCCACGTACAGTTCCTCAGGAAAGCGAGAAGAAAGCCATCGAGACAATGATCTCCATTAAACCGGATAGGTTTAATGCTGTTATGGAAAGCATTCTTGATGATGGGTATCTTACGACAGAAAGTGTAATTGTCTTGAACAATGGACGCTATATCGTTAAAGAAGGCAACAGGAGAATTGCGATATTAAAGTTGATACACGGTATCTACGATAAGAAGAATTATGCCATCCCATCAAATCTTCAAGACAGAATAAATAGCTTAACGCCAGAGTGGTTGGCAAGTAATCGAAATATTCCATGTGGAGTGTATGGCGTAGAGGAAGCAGATCTCGTAGATAAGATAGTCAATTTAACCCATGCCAAAGGCGAGAAAGCAAGTAGAGATCCTTGGACGTCTGTGGCCAAAGCCAGACACAATAGGGATATTAAAGATGGCTCTGAGTTGGGTTTGGATTTATTGGAAAAATATTTAAAAGACGGTAAGAATATTAATCAATCGCAGAAAGAAAGGTGGAGTGGAGATTACCCGATCACAGTTTTGGATGAAGCATTAAGAAAAATCTACGAAAGGATGGATTTTGTATCTGTAAATGCTTTGGTTAATGCTTATCCGAAAAATGAATATCGCTTAGTATTAGAAGAAATACTGTTGGATATCGGACAAGAAAGAATTGGTTATAAACAAATTCGAGATAAAGACATTGATTTTCTTCTACCGTATGGACTTGTGCCTAAAGTGGATACCACAAAAGAAGAGACAAAACCAGTTGATAATAATCCAACCGAAGAGGGCGGTTCCGTAAAAAGAATACCTACGCCTCAGCAGTTCAATGATAAAACCCCTAATAGTAGAACTTCGAATACACCTGAAGCAGAAAGTCCCAAAGTGCCGGAGGCATCCTCTACACCTGCACCTTCTCAGCCTGACAAACCAAAATCGTCTCAACTGGGTACGCCTAAATATGTTAAAGGTGTTTTAAGAAAGTTTAATCCAAAAGGGAACAGACAAAAAGTAGTGGCAATCAAGATTGAAATGTGTGAGTTAAACATTCAGAGAACTCCGATGGCATTTTGCTTTTTGCTACGGAGCGCATTTGAAATATCAGCCAAAGCATACGCCAATGACAACGATATTAGTATTGAAAAAACGAATAAAAAGGGGGATATTCAGAATAAAACTTTGGCTGAATTATTGAGGGAAATTGTTAGCCATTTGACTAAAAATGGCAAGAATAAAGGAATGGAAAAGGAACTTCATGGTGCATTGACTGAGATTACCAAGCAAGAAGGTATATTGTCTGTTACTTCGATGAATCAATTAGTACATGGCACTACATTCTCGATACCAGCTAGCGATATTTGCACTATATTTGGAAATATATTTCCGCTATTAGAAGCAATGAACTAATTATGGGTATTCATAAAACACCATTAAGATATCCGGGTGGAAAGCAAAAATTGGCACCATTCATAAGAGAGATTCTTCAACAAAATGGCATTAAAGGTCATTATGTAGAGCCGTATGCAGGTGGAGCTGGAGTCGCCATAGAATTATTGCTAAATGAAGATGTACAATGTATACACCTCAATGATTCAGATTTAGGGATTTATGCCTTTTGGTACTCTATTTTGAATGAAAATGAAAGGTTTTGTAGAGAGATATTAGTAGCTTCACTTACTGTTGAGGAATGGAAAAAGCATAGAGAGGTTGTCAAGCAACCACAAAATCATAGTCTTTTTGAATTGGGCTTTAGTACGTTTTTTTTAAATCGCTGTAACCGTTCAGGTGTTATCTCTGCCGGAGTTATTGGTGGTCTGAACCAAGAGGGCAATTACAAGATAGATGCTCGTTTTTCCCGCAATGACTTGATTAGACGTATTGAACTAATCGGACGATACAAAGATCGTATTACGGTAACTAATATGGATGCGGAGAGCTATATAAATGAGTATTTGCCAAAATTACCAGCCAACTGTCTTATTTATTTAGACCCGCCATATTACAACAAAGCTAAAGCTTTATATCTAAATGCCTATAATAAAAACGACCATGCTCGTTTAGCACAAACTATCCAAAATAAGATCCGCCACAATTGGGTGCTTTCCTACGATGGTGTACCTCAGATAATAGAATTATATTCTAATAGACGCCATTTTTTGTATGATTTACAATACTCTGCCGCTAAATCCTATAAAGGTCAAGAGATTTTTATATTCTGTGACCAATTAATTCTTCCTTACAAGTGTTCGCTATCCAGTATAAATGAAGGATTAGAAAGATTAGTATCGTTTGCTTTATAACAAATAAAGATTATTTTTGTATAAGTTATTTGAGGTTGTGAACACAAACGCAAGCAACGGAAAATAGAACCGTTGCCTAATCGTTACCTAGTCCTATTATAAAAAATGCAACAGCCCAATTTCTCAGACTGTTGCAATTCTTTAAAGGTACTCCGAAAAGAATGGTGCAACAAGTCAATTACCGACTTGTTGCGCTTTTCTTTTTGTGATGAGGTAACGAATAGGCAATAGTTCTGTTCTAAATTACAGTCGCTATGCGGATGCAACGCACGTTCGGTTATCCCGGCGGATCATTCTTCCGAAAGGGAGAAGCGACCGGTCAATGCTCCTGGAAATAAAGGGTGCAGGCTTCCGGACGGTCGGTGTTGATGATGTCGATGCCGAGTTCGCGGAACGTTTCCCAGGCGTTGACGGTGTCCGGAGACCCCCAAAACCGGATAGGTTTCCCCGTTTTGTGGGACTTCGCCACCAGACTTTCGATTACCTGCCGGTCTTCGGCGGAGAGCGTGTCTGCACCCCCTTCCCATTTCGAGTAGCGGAAAAACGGCTCGCTGATGAAAGCCACCCGTTCGAGCTGCTGCGGCGTATAGTCCACGTCGATGAATCCGTCGAAAGAAATAAAGCGGGGATACTCCCCGAAAGCCTCAGGGTCGGGCCGACTGCCCGAGATCACGATCCTCACAGCGTACGGATTTACCGAAGGATCGAACACTTCGGGATGTCTTTTCAACTTGGCGATCAGCCGGTCAATGGTCGGGTGCAGTGGAGTTTTCAGGTCGATCATCAGCGTGAGCACCTGCTCCGAACCTCGCCAGGGGCGTCCTTCGTTTTGCCCGAATAAAAAGATCAGCGGTTCGAGATACATTTCATCGAGCGAAAGCGCCGAATCGAGTTCGTGAGGATCGTGCGCCACCAGCAAGCCATCGGAAGCAGGAGCCGCATAAATATCCGCCTCGATGGTATGCACCTGCTGGGAATAAGCGCGGTAAAAAGGAATATTTTTCTGGTAATCGTTGTGGGAATGGATAAGTACCGTTTGCTTCCCGGAATAAGACGAACATAAGAAGGCCATGAAAAATATCAGTCCTGCTCGACCGAAAAAAACGGAACGGGTATTCGAAAATTTGCGAAGCATAGGAGTCGTTTTAATAATTAATATCATAAGAGCAAAGATAGAAGTTTTTAACCTCTAAATATGCAATGCCGTAAAAAACAAGCGCAGACCGCCTTTTTTCGTTTGCCGGAGAATGAAAATCACCGGTAGCTCCGGGGATCGGGAACGAATCGCTATCTTTGTGCCGAACGGCAGGGATATGGAAGAATTTATCAAAAAAATGCGGGAAGCGTACCCGGTTTCGGACGGTGCGTTGCAGTTGTTTCTGCGGCATACCGAGCGCGTCACGCTGCCGAAGGGACACCTGTTGATCCGCGACGGCGTGGTCGAAAAGTACAGCTATTTCATCGTGCGGGGATTCGCGCGCGGTTTCCTGTATCGGGACGGGAAGGATGCGACGATCTGGTTTGCGACCGCCGGCATGTCGCTGTTGTCGATGAACGCCTACCTGTTTCGTTCGTCCGGATACGAGAACGTCGAACTGCTCGAAGAGTGCGACCTGCTGAAAATTTCGAACGAGACGCTCGACGGGCTTTTCGAGAAGGAGGTCGAACTGGCCAACTGGAGCCGGCGGATGTCCGACCGCATCATCCTGCGGATGGAACGGCTGTTCGTCGAGCGTTATTTCCTGACGGCGGCCGAACGTTACCGGCTGCTGGTCGAACGCGAGCCGGAAATTCTGCAAAAAGCTCCGTTGCGGGATATCGCCTCTTACCTCGGCATTTCGCAGGTTTCCCTGAGTCGGATCCGCGCCGGCGTACAATAGATTCCCCCGAAAGTTCGTTTTTAACATTTGTTAACCGGAAACGAAAATTTTTTACGGACTTTTGCGGCCTGTAAGATCAATCGGGTGATTCGTATGAAACAATTCAAAGGCATTCTGCTGGCGATGATCTCGTCGGCGACGTTCGGGATGATTCCGCTGTTCGCACTTCCTGTGATCCGCGGCGGCATGGGGGTCGATTCGGTGATGTTTTACCGCTTTGCGCTGTCGTCCGCGGTGGTCGGAGCCTATCTGCTGCTCCGGCGGGCGGACCTGCGCGTTACGCTCCGGGAATTCGGCGTGCTGTTCGGACTGGGGGCGCTGTACGCTTTCACGTCGCTGCTGCTGACGATCGCTTACCTGTATATTCCGAGCGGGGTCGCCACGACGATCCATTTCCTGTATCCGCTGCTGGTCGCCGCGATCATGGCGTTGTTTTTCAAAGACCGGATTTCGGTGTCCGTGATGGTCGCCGCGCTTGCGGCCGTCGCCGGCGTGTGGCTGCTTTCGGGCGGAACGGATGCCGCGGTCGGGATGAAGGGGCTGACACTGGCGCTCGCGACCGTAGCTACGTACGCCGTTTACATCGTCGGCGTCAACAAATCGTGCGTGCAGCATATGAAGGGACTCAAAATGGTGTTTTTCATCCTGCTTTCGGCAACGATAATTTTCGCCGGGAACCTGTTCGTAAAAGGGGAAATTCCCGAATCCATTCCGGACTGGTCGGCTGCCGTCCACCTGATTTTGTTGGCTCTGATTCCCACTTTGGTATCCGATTTGACGTTGGTGTTGGCCGTACAGCGGATCGGTTCGACGACGACCGCGATTCTCGGTTGTCTCGAACCGTTGACCGCCGTCGCGCTCGGGATTTTTTTCCTCGGCGAACGTTTCGTCGCGGAACAGTTCGCCGGCGTCGCGCTGATCGTGGCAGCGGTCGTGACGGTGATTCTCGGCGGCCGGCCGGGGCGGTTCTCCGTCCGGCGGCTGATTCCGGACTTTTTGTCGAATTTTTATAAAGCGAGGTGATATGATAAAACTGATTCGGATAACCGACGGACAGGACAGCCGTCTGGAACACTTGGTTCCCCTCTACGAAGAGGCGTTCTGCAGCAGCGAGCGGCGTACCGTCGGGCAGCTCCGGCGGATGATCGGCGCGACGCCTGCGATGCATTTCAACATGATCGAGTCGGACGGCGAGCTTTGCGGCCTGTTCGTCTACTGGGATATGGGCGAGTTTTACTACCTCGAACACCTGGCCGTGGCGCCGCATATGCGGAACCGTAAAATTGGACAGCAGGTGCTCGAGCACGTGGAGACCTCGCTGCCCGGAATCCGGCTGCTCGAAGTGGAGCCGGCCGAGGACGAGCTGACCACCCGGCGCGTCGCTTTTTACCGGCGCAACGGCTACCGGATCGTCGATCGGAGCTACGTGCAGCCGTCCTACGAAAATTTCGGCGATGCCGCTCCGCTGTGGATCATGGGAAACGATACGCCCGAACGGTTGCCCGAATTTATCGAACGGATTAAAAAAGAGGTGTACCGCGACCCGCTGGCGCGCTGATCCTCCGATTCGCCGACCGGGCCAGATATCCCTACGTTATCCGGGCTCGTTTCTTTTTTCGCTGTCCGGGTCGCAGAAAGCCGTTCTTTTCGGTTGCGGGCATAAAAAAACGTCCTCCGGCAGAGGACGTTTTTAGGGTTATCGGCGAATCGCTTAGAATTTCCAGCCTACGGTCAGCGAGAATACGCGGTTGGTCATTTTGTTCAGTTCCTCGTTGCCGCCGCTAAAGTCTTCCTTGAATTCATCCGTCGCGATGTCGGTGACCGGGATATTGTAACGGGCGTCGATGACCAGACCTTGTTCGAACGTGTAGGAGATGCCTACCGGGATCGAGAAGTCGGTCGATTTGAAATAATGCTTCGTGTCTTCGGTATTCCAGGAGCCGCCGTCGACTTTTGCCCTGTATTTGCCGCTGAGCAGGAAGCCCGGCTGGATACCCGCTTTCAGCGCCAGTCCGTTGGTGACGTAGAAGTTGGCCAGGATCGGAATATTCAGGTAGTTCAGCCGGTTGTTGAATTTGAGTTTGTGTTCGGAGCCGAGCGCGCCTTGGGTGATTTCGGCGCTGGAACCCTGGCGCGAATACAAAACGTCCAGCGAAACGGCGAACCATTTGGCCGCCCGGTATTCGGCGAAAGCGCCGATCACCAGCGCGGGTTTCGTGCCGGAGAGGTGATTGATGTCGTCGAGACCGTCGGGATGCAGGTCCGTAACGTTTATACCGACTTTGGGGCCGAACGTGAAAGGTTTCTGAGCCGAAACGGCTCCGGCGGCGATTGCCGCTACGAGCAAAAAGACGATTTTTTTCATAAATTGTGTTTGAGTGGTTTGTAAAGTTTGTAAATAGCAGTTTAATAATGTCTGTCAGGGCCGGCGAACTATCGCAGTGCCTTGTGTTTTCTGTTCGGAGACGTTCATTACGATACAAATTAAAAGGTTATTCGTGGAAATTCCAAAAATAAACCTCATTGTCCGTGTAAATTAGCGTAACCGGCGGTACGGGTTTTGCGTTCGGTGGGATTCTTTGGATAGGCGTTTTCCCGGGGAGCGACGAGGGTATGCGTCTGAATATTTGGAATGGGAAAATATTTAATTACTTTTACGATCTCTTTCGGCGGATTCCGGTTGCCGTTTCCGTAAACGATTCGTATCGCGCCGCCGGACCGGTATTTTTCCCGTGGGAACGTCCGGATAAAAAGAGTGGAGGACGCTTTTAATGAATTACTAAATATTATTTCAAAGATGATGAAAACGAAATTGTTTACGGCCGTATTGGCCTGCCTGAGCGTTGCGATGCTTTTTTCCGGTTGTAAGGACGATAAGAACGATGATGCCGTTCACGCCTATGTCATGCGCGCGGCCATTACCGAAGCCGGCGATCTCGACGCGCTGACCGTCACGCTGATCAACAGCGAATTGGAGAGCATGTGCAATCAGGTCGGAACGAAGATTTTGACCGAATCGGAAGCCCGGGAGATGTTCGATCTGATGGTAAAACAGATCGAAAAATCTATGGAAAGTATTGATTTCGGCGATATTACCAAGCCGGTAGGCTTCACCGTTACGCTGAATTACCAGAACGACGGCAAAGTCGCTTTTTCCAAAACGTTTACGGTCGATCCTAAATAACGGCGGACGAAACGATCCGTGCTTCGGCGCGGCTACGGGGCAGCCTTCTGCCGGTGCGTTTATCGATCGATGCGTGCCGGAGGAAGGCTGTCCTGTCGTATCCGGAGGTGGCGTGTCTGTTTTTTATTCCGGCCGGATTGGTAGATTCCGTTTCAATCGCTATCTTTACAAAATTCGTCCGGGGAGACTGCCGGCGAACGATCCGAATCTGAAAATACGGAAGTTATGAGAATACGAAAAGGTGCTGTCGCGGTCGGGATACTGACGCTGGCCGGGATCACGCTTTGTTTCGGCGGAAGTCCGAAATGCGACGCGGCCGGCCGCGAAAGCCGCAGCGGGAAAAAACAACCGGCCGGGGTGGAAGTTCTCGGCGATCCGAAGTTCGAAAAGGGGCTGGCCGTATCGCCGCTGTGGCCCGAAATCGTGCAGCAGAACGGCGGGTTCGAAAAGACCAATACGGATACGATCCGTTTCGGACGGGGCGACGCCGATCCTGTCTGGCAGATGGCCCAGTGGGCCAGCAAGTACGATCTGGGCGGAACCGTTCCGGTCGAAGGGCGGGACGGCGTTACGTACGCCAATCCCGGCAAGAAGGTCACCCGCTTTGCCGACGGTACGCTGCTGCTCGACATTACGACGAGTACCGAATACGAAGCCCCGCGTACCGGCAGCGACGCGTGGCCGCACCTGCTGATCCAGCAGGATTTCGAGAACCGTCCGAACGTCGGCCGGATCAGCCGTCTCGACTTCACGATGGAGCTGCGGATCGTCCATTGCGACAAAAAGATGACCGATGCCGAATTCAACGAGAGCCTGCATACGGCCCAGTCGCCGTTCTATTTTTTTATGCGCAACGTGAATCCCGATTCGCCGGATTACCAACTTTCGCTGTGGGTCGGCGTCCCGTCGTTTGATTACCGTTACCCGCGGCTCGACTCCACGGAGTACGTGCAGTGGGATATCGGCACGGCGACTTATATTTACGCCATTCCGCCCCGCACGATCTGGGGGGACGTTTCTTTCCACGATTTGAAGTGGCATCGTGCCCGGCTCGACCTGTTGCCGCTGATCCGGCAGGGCGTTGCCGCGATGAAGGACAAAGGACAGTTTCTGCATACCGACCTCGACGATCTGGAACTGATGGGGATGAATTTCGGATGGGAAGTTCCCGGAACTTTCGATGCGGGGCTGATGGTGCGGAACCTGAGCGTCCGGGCCGTCGAATGACCTGATTTTAACGAATACGAGTGAAACGATGAAAAATACTTGTTACGGATTCGTGCTGGCGGCCGTGCTGTCGCTGTGTGGTGCGGCAGCGTACGGCGAGGCTCCCCGTTGGGAGACCCTCTCCGGAAAGTGGCAAACCGGAGCCTCCGGGATCGTTCCGGAAGCGGGGGAACAACCTTGCCTGCTGGTCGACCGCAGCGGCCTCTGGGATTGCGAATGGTTTAACCTGAGCGTGAACTTCAGGTTGTCGGACGTCTGTGCCGGCGCCGGGTTCGGCGTTGCGCTGCACATTGAAAACAAAGATGACTACCATTTACTGCGGATCACTCCCGCGGCGGGTTATACGGCTCTCCAGACGCTTCGCTGGCAGTACGGTAATTTCCGCATGTGGCAGGAGGCTCATTTTCCCGTTTTGCAGCCGGAGCGGGAGTATAATCTTTCCATCGTCCGGGCTCCGGTCGTCGACCGGGAGGACTGGCGGCCGTGGAAGATCGTCGTTACCGACAACGCCGACGGAACGGTGTTGCTCAAAATCGGAATCGAAAACCATATGCCGGCTTTCGGCCTGGGCGTTACCGGGCTCTATGCGGCGTGCGATGCGGTGACGTTCACGGATTACAGCCTGGATCGTCCCGTGCCCGAGAACCTGGCGGGGAACCTGCGGTTGCCGATGGTTTTCAGCGACGGGATGGTGCTGCAACGCGGACGCCGCGTTCCGGTCTGGGGCCGGGCCGCCGCCGGCGCGTCGGTCAGGCTGACTTTCGCGGGAAAAAGTTACAAGACGCGGGCCGACAGCGCAGGCGACTGGAAGATACTGCTCAGGCCGCTCGCGGCCGACACCGGGCTGGTGATGCGGGTCGTTTCGGGAAAGGATACCGCGACGCTCCGCGACGTGGCTGTGGGCGAGGTGTGGTTCGCTTCTGGACAGTCCAACATGGAGATGAAAGTGTGGGAGAGCAATGTGCCGATGGTTAGCGATCCGGATATCCGCCTGTTCGTCCCATTCCAGTGGTCGTCGCAGGAGCCGGTGTTTACGGCCGGAGGACGGTGGCAGAAGGCGGACTCGGAAGGCGTGCCGCGCTGGTCGGCGGTCTCCTACGCATTCGCGCAGGAACTGAAAGAGCGTCTGGGCGTGCCGGTCGGCGTCATCGGCGCTTATTTCGGCGGGACGGCCATCGAGAGTTGGATGCCGCGTTCCGAGTTGGTCGAAGATCCGGTTACCAAACCGATCCACGACCGCTTCGTGCAGTCGATCCATCAGCTCGAAAACGGCCTGCCGGTGGAGGAGCGTTTCCCGTGGTGCTGGGATGTGGCGGGGCAGCGGCATACGCCGGGAGATCTGTTCAATGGCATGGTCGCGCCGCTGATCCCGTACGGAATCAGCGGAATTCTGTGGTATCAGGGCGAATCCAGCGCATCCAAGGCCCGGCAGTACGGACATCTTTTCCCGATGCTGGTCGATTCCTGGCGCGAGCGGTGGGGCGATCCCGACCTGAAATTTTATTTCGTCCAACTGGCCGGCTACGACGGCCGGGAGTCGGGTTCGGAGATCGAATCCGCCTGGCCGCATTTACGGGACGTGCAGCGCCGCCTGCTCGACCGCAGGGAGAATTCCGGTATGGTGGTAGCCTTTCATCTGGGCGATTCGCTCAATATTCACCCGCCTTATAAAAAGGAGGTGGGCGCCCGCCTGGCGAATCTGGCCTTGCACGACGTGTACGGCTTTAAAGATATCGTGCGTAGCAGTCCGCTGCTCGACGGGGTGGAATACCGGGACGGTGCGGCCGTGCTGACTTTCCGTGAGACCGCGGACGGACTTTCTTCGGGAGACGGCAAGCCGCTTTCCGGTTTTTCGGTCGCCGGCGAAGACCGGCGTTTCCATCCGGCTACGGCTACGGTCAATCCGGACGGGGTCGGCGTGACCGTCCGTTCGGAGGCGGTGCCGTCTCCGGTCGCCGTGCGTTACGGATGGGCTAACTTTACGCGGGAAGCGAACCTGGTCAACAGCGCGGGGCTACCCGCGGCGCCTTTCCGCACCGACGAATGGCCGCTGCCGACCGACGACGATTTGTAGGAGGCGCACCGACGATTCCTGTTCGTGGGATACGGACCCGGTGAGTCGGGTTTTCAAGCTATATTTCTGTTTCTGGCCGCTTTTATACCTGAGAAATTTTAGGTGTGGCAATTTTTATTACTTTTAACCGTTGGAATTTGGTAAACGGATACCCGGGTCCTTGCGGTCTGCAATTATGAAGAAGCGGCTGTGTATTTTATTTTTTCTCATCGGTTGGTTTCCATCGGTTTATGGACAGCGATCCGATAACGGCAATTACGTTCTGTTGCTGAATTCTGCTTCGTTCGGCGAAGCATGGTCGGATGTCCTGTACCGGTCGTTGGTGGAGGAGGTCAGACAACAAGGGGTGCGCGTCGATACCGAGGAGCTGCTCGTCCCGATGATGAAGACGCCCGAGGACGCCCGAGCCAAACGGGAGATGCTGCTCGCCAAATATCCCGTTCCGCCCCGGGCGGTCATCTATATCGGCGATCCCGGCTGGCTCGTTTGCCGTCCCCTGTTCGACAGGGAGTGGAAGGAAGTGCCGACGGTGATCTGCTATTCGCGCGATTCGATGCCTGCTTCGATCGAGGATTTGCTCGGCGGAAACCTCGACAGCCGTACGGCGGTGCCGGCTTCGGAGATTGCCGAAGGATATAACCTGACCATCCTCAAACAGCCCTCTTTTATCCGGGAAACGATCGAGATGATGCGGCAGTTGCAGCCCGGAATGAATACCGTGGCCCTGATTTCGGATCATCGCTACATCAGCCTCCGCATCCGGGAAGAGGTGCGGCAGACGGTAAAGAAATATTTCCCGGATCTGGCGTTCGAATCGCTCAGCACGCCGGAATTGACGACCGGACAGTTGCTCGATACGCTTTCGGGTTTCGACGATAAAAAAGGGATTATCTACTACTCCTGGTTCGTTACCCAGAACCGGCATGAATACCTGGACGATCACGTGCAGCGGGTGATCTTCGGGCTGGCCCACACGCCGATTTTTACGCTGACCGACCGGGATCACGAGGAGGGTAGCTTCGCGGGCGGATATTACATTCCGGCGATCGAGTTCAGTCGGGTGGCCAGCGCCGTTATCCGGGAAATTCTCGAAGGAAAGCCGGCCCGCGACATCTCCTGGCGAGACGGCGGCGCTCCGGCGGCTTACCTCGACTATCACCACCTCGTACACCAAGGGGTCGATCCGGCCCTGTTTCCGAAAGACGCCGTATATACGCAGGTTCCTCCGGGCTTTTTCCAGAAATACAAATTTCACTTGGTCGTTCTGGGAGCGCTGCTTTTGTTGCTGGTATCGGCGGTCGTGATGAGGTTGCGCTGGTTCATGCAGCGGCAGCGGCAGCAGAACCGCGAGTTCCAACTGCTCTCGCAATACAGGAAGCTGGTCGACAATATGCCGGTGATCTATCTGCGCAAGCGGATCGCCGGCGGATCGTCCGGTTCCGATTTCGAGTTTCTTGATGTGAATCCCGCCTTTGAGCAGGTATTCGGATGTACACGCCGGCAGATCCTGGGCAAACGGCTGAGCGAAGCGTTGTCCTGCCGCGACAAACTCTCCTGTCTGGCGGAGACCGAACAGACGGTTCATTCGTTCGTCGTAGACGGTGCGAAGGGGCTGCGCTATTACGACAAGCTGGTGTTCAGCAGCAGCGAAGCGGGGATTAAGGACGTATTTTGTATCGACCGTACCGAAGAGCACCTGGCCCTGGCGCGGATGGAACGGCACCGCGCCGAGCAGGAGGAGCTGAATGAAAAGTATAAACTGGTGCTGCAGGCGACCGGATTGACTCCCTGGACGTGGGACGTCGGGGGAGGGCTGGTCGACTGCGATCTCTCTTATACGTCCGGGATGGAGGATCATTCCGGCGAGCACTTGATCGTCTCGGACGAACAGTACTATGCGATGATCCATCCCGACGACCGGGAGCGGATGCGCGCCGCTTACGCCGACTTGCTGGCCGGCCGGAACGACATCCTGCAACAGGAGTACCGGGTGATCTACGTGCAGGGCGGCTACCAGTGGGCGAAGAGTTTCGCCGTCATCCGCGAGCGCGACGCTTCGGGGAGCCCGGTGCAACTGGTCGGCGCTTCGCTACAGATCGACGTGCAGAAACGACTCGAACAGGATCTGCGCGAGGCCAAAGAGAAAGCCGAAGAGTCGAATCGCTTGAAATCGGCTTTCCTGGCCAATATGAGCCACGAAATCCGGACGCCGCTGAATGCGATTGTCGGTTTCTCGAGCGTGCTGGCCGATACGGAGAACGAAGAGGAGAAACGGGGGTATATTTCGATCATCGAAAACAACAACGAACTGTTGCTCCAGTTGATCGGCGATATCCTCGACCTGTCTAAGATCGAGGCCGGAACGCTCGAATTCACCGAGTCGGACGTTGATCTGCGGGAAATGTTTTCCGGGATCGAACAGAGCATCCGGCTGCGGATTCCGGACGGTCATCCGGTGGATGTGCGGTTCGAAGAGCCGGAGAGCGATTACCGGATCCGCACCGACCCGAACCGGTTGATGCAGGTCGTGACTAATTTCATGACCAATGCGATCAAATTCACGGCCGAAGGAAACATCCGTTTCGGTTACCGGGATCGGAACGACGGGGAATTGTATTTCTATGTTTCGGATACCGGATGCGGAATTCCGCCGGAGAAGCAGCGGGACGTGTTCGGTCGCTTCGTCAAACTCGACGCGTTTGCCCAGGGGACGGGTCTCGGGCTTTCGATCTGCGAAACGATCGTTTCGAAGTTGGGCGGGCGGATCGGCGTCGAGTCCGTGCCGGACGAAGGTTCCACCTTCTGGTTTACACTGCCTCTCCGTCCCGTCGGCAAAGCGTTTTTATAACGGATTTGCACGGGGAAGCTTTTCGTCCCCCTCGGAAAACGCTACGGTTTTCTGCAAATAAAATCGGAACCGGGGAAAACCCGATTCCGATCCGTATGATCGCCGAAGCCCGGTCGAGGAGTCGTGCGATGCGCGTATGCCTACAGCCGCTTATCGTCTGCCGTATCCGCCTCCGCCGCGGTTGTAACCTCCGCCGCGATTATAGCCGTCGTTGCTTCTTTCGGTTTTCGGCCGGGCGATGTTCACACCGATGACTTTGCCTTCGAACTCCGTGTCGTTCAACGCTTCGATGGCCTTCCGGCCTTCGGCGTCATTGGGCATTTCGACAAAACCGAACCCGCGCGAGCGACCGGTTTCGCGATCCATGATGATGCTGGCGGAAGATACTTCTCCGTATTCCGCGAATAAATTCAGTAAACTGTCGTCTTTCGTAGCGAAGTTCAGGTGTGAAACGTAAATATTCATTTTTTTCTGTTTTTGTGAGTGAATCGTATCGTTATTTTGTCAATGTGATGTTTATCGCATTCATGCCCCGTGCGCTCCGCTCCGTCTCGAAAGTAACGGTGTTGCCTTCCGAGATGCCCGCGGGCGCAGACGAAACATGGAAGAAATACTTCTCGCCGGACGTGAGATCCTTGATAAAGCCGTATCCCTTCCCTTCGTTGAAATGCTCGACCCGGCCTCTCTGTATCTCCGGTTCGGAGTCGTCTTTCTTGGGAACGGCAATGACGATGTCTTCCAGCTTGACCGCTTCTTTCTTGCGTTCTTCGGGCGGTACGTCGGTGAAATTGCCGTTCTCGTCCACATAAGCGATCATGTCGTCGAACGAACTGGTGCCGGTCGCCTGGCGTTCTTCCTTGCGTTTCTGCTTTTCGAGGCGCTTGGCCTGCTTTTTCTTTTCGTTCTCTCTTTTTCCGAATGATTGTCTTGCCATTGAATCGTTTTTTAATTCGTGCTTCGCAGACACAGGAACATACTCATGCAGCGGTCTGCCTGAACAAAGAAAGTTATACGAATCCGTTTCAACGATGAAAAAACCGGACGAAATCGTGGCCGGAAAAGTGCAAAGGAGATAAAGATCTGAATGAACTTACATTGTTTTCGGGACAAAGATACGAATAATTCAGCCGATTTCCCGCTTTTCCCGAAGATTTATTTCCTCTCGGAATTCGGATGCGATAAAAAACGGGGAAAATAAAAAAGTGGGCGAATCCTCTGTTGCCTGTCAAACGCCAATTTATTTAAATCTCAACAAAGAAAACGCCCACGCTTCGCGCAGGCGTTTGCACATTGTTCGTAGAGATTATAATGAAAATTTGGCGTTTTTCAGACCTCAAACAATAGCAAACGCTACCATCCATATTTTCGGCAAAAGTAATGAATTATTCCAAACCGGCCAACAGTCCGAACCATATAGCTCATATTTAAGTTCTTTCGAATCAATCCGACTCGTCCGGGAGGTAAACGGAGCAGGATTCCCCGGCCTTCCGCCGGCGAACGATTCCCCGTATCGCAAACGTCTCCAGACCGCAAATACATATAAAAACGGCTCTCACATAGGCAGATAGCGACCGTTTCGGAAGATGAGACACTGCCTGCGCTGCGTACCCCTCCGGTTCTTGTAACCGATATGAATCCACACGGGCGTACCGTCGGCACTCTCTTTCTCGGAGATCAGCTGGTCGAAAGGTTTGTCTGCCAACCATGCGCGACAGAAATCGCGGAAATCGGCCATGCGTCCGTTGCGGGCCACGAGGTCCGCGGCAGAGCCGCAGCAATGAGCCGAAGTGGCGGAGCCTTCGACCGCTTCGTTGAGCCGAAATCCCCGGTAGCCGGACGTAACGATCAGCGCCGGATCACCGAAGCCGCGACGGGCACACTCCGCACCCCATGCCTCCCGCAGCGGATCGAGAAGAAGATCCACCAATTGCTTGAGGTTCGCAAGGTGTTCGTCGGAAGGGGTGTTGTCGAGTCCCAATCGGAGAGCCGTCTCGGAACGTATGAGTTCACGAATCGAAAAATATTTCATAGAGTTTATACGAACGTAAAGATTAAGTACATGATAGCCGCTACAAATATACGGTCCGCCGCCCGAAAACGACCGCATCCGAATAAACATTGCAAATTCGCCCCGAGCCGACGTTTCCGTCGCGTCGGGAGCCATCCGAGTTTTTCCGATGACCGAACCGTGAAAACGAAGGGAGAATACCAACGGGCCGATTCATCCGAGAGCTGATCCGAACTCATTCGTACAATATCGAACCGGGAAACGGCCGAAAGGAATTCATCTTACGAAAGGTGCCGCAACCGCAGCGCAGCAAATGCTTCGAATCGCACACCTATTTATATGGGTCTCGGGAAAAACAAAAAAGAAGCAGCAACAGGGGGTCGGTGCGCCTCTTCACCGCCTGACGAAGTCAGGATCTGTTGCTGCGAGTGTGATATACTATGACTTTTCGTCGAATCGTCTGAACGATCTCCGGGGACAAAGATATATAAAGTTTATATATCACCAAAAAAATATGCATTTTTTTTTGGGGAAAAACTTAAAAAGCTCTCGCAAGACCTGTTCGCACCCATTGCGAATCGAAGACGGAAACAGAAAAACAGTATTTTTTTGAAAAAACAAGTACTTTGTATTGCATAGTATTAAAAACTGTATTATATTTGCAGTGTAAAAGTAGTAACCGAAACAACGAAATATCTCTCACGCTATGAAAGAGACTGTAAACGCAAACATCGGATCGCAGAGCTTCACGCTCGACACGGATGCCTACGGCACGCTGAAGAGTTACCTCGACGATGTCCGTTCGCGCCTTCCGGAGGACGACACCGAGACCATGGGCGACATCGAAGCCCGTCTGGCCGAGATCTTTCGCGAGAAAACCGGCGGCGGGGCCATGCGGGTCGTAACGCTCGCAATCGTGCGCGAAGCCATGATGCAGATGGGAGCACCGGCCGATTTCGGGGAGCGCCGCAGCGGTCGACCGTCCGAAAATGCCGCCGCGACCGATCCGACCCGTGCAGCTCTCCGCAAACTTTACCGCTCGCGTACGGACCGCTCGATCGCCGGCATCTGCGGCGGACTGGCCGCCTACTTCGGCATCGACCCCACCCTGCTGCGGCTCATAACGCTGCTGCTGATTCTCTTCGGAGGCATTTCGATCTGGGTATACGTCATCCTTTGGATCGTCGTTCCGGAAGAACCGCTCCGCACATTCGGTATAAACAAAAAAACGAAACAAGATCATGGCAACGAATGCTGAAAAAAGACTGCTCCGCTCGCCGGACGACCGCATGCTCGCAGGCGTCTGCGCAGGCATCGCCGACTTCTTCGGGCTCGACGTTTCGCTGGTTCGGATCGCCACGCTCGTACTGATTCTTTTCGGCGGACTCTCGATCTGGGTCTACGTCCTGCTCTGGATCATCGTTCCCAAAGCCCCGAAACGATTAAATCCCTGAAAACAATGGCAGAAGACAACATCAAAGCGCAAATGCGCAAAGGAATTCTGGAGTACTGCATCCTCGCCATCCTTTCCCGCGAGGACTCCTATGCTCCGAAGATCATCGCCGAACTCAAGGAGGCCGAGATGATCGTCGTCGAGGGTACGCTCTACCCGATCCTCACCCGTCAGAAGAACGCCGGCCTTCTGACCTACCGCTGGGAGGAATCCCCGCAGGGACCTCCGCGCAAGTACTACATGCTCACCGAGAAAGGCCGCGAATACCTCCGGTCGCTCGATGAGGCATGGGACGAACTCGTCGGACAGATCCGCATCATCCGCCACGGCAACACCCAAACCTCATAAAACGTTCAAAACATGAAAAAAACGCTTATCATCGCTGTCGCAGCCGCACTCGCTGTCGCAGCTGCACTCGGTTCCGCGACCGCTGCATACGGATTTTGCAGCAGACCCCTCAAAGGGAGCGGCCGGCTCGTTACCCGCACGGTTCCCTTATCCGCTTTCGACGAAATAACAGCCTCCCGTGCCGTAAAAGTCGTCCTCGCCGAAGGCATTTCGGACCGGCTCACGATCGAAGCCGACGACAACCTGATCGACCACGTGGTCGCCAAGGTTGCGCACGGAGAGCTTCAGCTCGGCATCGACCCGAAGATCAACTCCGTATCGAACATCCACGTAACCATCACGGTGCCGACCGACGGCCGGATCAAATCGCTCGCAGCCCACAGCTCCGCGGAGATTCGCAGCCGCGATCTGACACTCACCGGTCCGAAGACGCAACTCGAAGCGACGAGCGCCGCGCGAATCGCCGTTTCCGCCGCTGCGGATGTCTGCAAAGCCCACGCTTCGAGCGCGGCTACGATCGACGTTGCGGTCCGCAGCACCCGATTCGATGCAAAGGCTTCGAGCGCTGCGAATATCAAGGCCTCTCTAACGGCGGACGAGTGCGGGGCCGAAGCTTCGAGCGCCGCGAAGATCGAACTCGCGGGAGAGGTCCGCACCTGCGAAGCGACGATCAACTCGGCAGCGAATCTCCACGCCGAAAAACTCGCAGCCGCTATCTGGGACATACACGCATCGAGCGGCTCCGACGCCCGCATCCACTGTACCGCAGCTCTCGAAGCCCATGCGTCGAGCGGCGCTTCGATCGTCTATTCGGGCGATTGCACCGCCGACGTACACGCATCGAGCGGCGGCAGCATAAAAAAACGCTAATACGCAGAAAATCATGAAAGAGGTTATAAAGTGCAGCATTTCGGGCGTCGCATTCACGATGGACGCCGATGCATACCAAACCCTCAAAGAGTATCTCGATACCCTCAAAAACAATTATGAGCAGACTCCCGACGGCGCCGAAATCGTCGCCGACATCGAAGCCCGCATCGCCGAACTGATCCTCTCGGCGCAGGACAACACGCGCGTGGTCGAACGGCCTCTCGTTCTGAACATCATCGAACAGATGGGCCGAGCCGAGGACATCGCCGGAGATACCGTCTCCGAGACCCGTGCCGCCTCCGAACCCCGGATTCCGCGACGCCTCTACCGCGACACGGAAAATGCGAAGCTGGGCGGCGTCTGCGCCGGTATCGGCAAATATTTCGACATCGACCCCGTCTGGGTGCGGCTCGGGTTGTTCGTGCCGCTGCTGCTGGCTTTTCTGGGCTGGTTTCCCTTTCTGTTCTGGCTGCGTCCGACGATGAGCAACCTGTTCGGAATCTTCGTTCTGAGCTATCTGGTCATGTGGTTCGCCGTACCCGCAGCCCGCACCGCCCGCCAGAAACTCGAAATGAACGGCGAGAAAATCACCGCCCGGTCGATCAGGGAGGCCACGGAGGCTACCGCCTCGGATCCCGACAGCAAGGCCAAGCCCATCGTTGCGGAAGCGGTTTCCGTCTTCGGCAAGATCGTGCTCGTCTGCCTCAAGATTTTCCTCGGATTCATGGTCTTCGGGCTCATCCTCTGCGCCTGTGCGCTGGTGGTGGGACTGTTCGCGCTGCTGATCGGAGGCAAGGAGATGGCCGTCGTGGGGAGCCTCGACATCACGAGCCTCTGGGTACCCGTTCTCGGCATCTTCATCGCACTCATTCCGACGATCATGCTCATCTATGTGTTCATGTGCCTGATCGCTTCGCGCAAACCGAACGGAAAGACGATCCTCGCCATCTTCCTGCTGTGGATCATCACCGTCATCGCCTGTGCGAGCGTCGCCATCCACGAGAACTTCGGCGAGCGGGTGATGCGCAAACGCACCGCCTTCGAACGCATCCTGCAAACCGACGTGGTGATCGACGGAGATACGACCACGCTGCGCGACATACTCGAAAACGACGACCCGATCGAAGCCGTCGAAAGCGGCAACAGGACACTGCGCATCAGCGTTCCCGACAGGCAGATCGACATCACGGTCGACAAAGACGAGGCTTCGCTCACGGTCGAAGAGACTCCGGAAGACTAATCCAAGCGTTAGTTAAATAAAAAGTTTTTTTCGAAGAGGACGACCGCGGCTGGCGGTCGTCCTCTTCGTTTTGCAGAAGCGAAAAATTATGCGTACCTTTGAATGTTTTTGCGAACTCTCATTTCCTCCGCTGCGAAATGTCCGACATCGTTCGGAAAGGAACGCTGTTTGACGGAAATGCTTTAATATAATACTAACGAATTATGAGCGGAATCAAGTGCATCGGTATTCTCACCTCCGGAGGCGACGCCCCCGGCATGAATGCGGCGATCCGTGCGGTAACCCGCACGGCCATCTACAACGGGTTTACCGTCAAAGGGATCATGCGCGGCTACAAAGGACTTATAACCAATGAAATAGTAGATTTCAAATCCCAGAGCGTCAGCAACATCATCCAGCAGGGCGGCACCATCCTCAAGACGGCCCGCAGCAAGGAGTTCGAAACGCCCGAAGGGCGCCGCGCCGCCTACGACAATATGACGGCGGCCGGCATCGACGCGCTGGTAGTGATCGGCGGCGACGGATCGCTCACGGGCGCCAGCATCTTCGCAGAGGAGTTCAACGTGCCGATCGTCGGTCTGCCCGGTACGATCGACAACGACCTCGGCGGAACCGACGCGACCATCGGCTACGACACGGCGCTGAACACCATCATGGATGCGGTCGACAAACTGCGCGACACGGCCTCGAGCCACGAACGCCTCTTTTTCGTCGAGGTGATGGGCCACACGGCCGGCTATCTCGCCCTCAACGGCGCCATCGCCACAGGTTCGGAAGCGGCCATCATCCCCGAGATGGAGACCGAAGTGGACCAGTTGGGCGAACTGATCAACCACGGGTTCCGCAAAAGCAAGAACTCGGCGATCGTACTGGTGGCCGAAAATCCGAAGACCGGAGGAGCGATGGGGCTCGCCGAGCGCGTGAAAAAGGAGTTTCCGCAGTACGACGCCCGCGTAACGATCCTTGGACACATCCAGCGAGGCGGTTCGCCCACGGCCATGGACCGCATCCTCGCCTCGCGTATGGGCGAAGCGGCGATCGAGGCGATTCTCGAAGGGCAGCGCAACGTGATGATCGGCATCCGCAACGGCCAGATCGACTACGTGCCCTTCTCGAAAGCCATCAAACACGACAAAGGCATCAACCGCGACGACATCGAACTGGTGAGAATCCTCTCGATGTAGCCGCAGCAGAAATCCATACACCACACCCGACTCAATTTGATGAAACGTGTAATAGGCATCGGCAATGCCCTGACGGACATGCTGGTAAACCTCCGATCCGACTCCGTGCTGAGTCGCTACAATCTTCCCAAAGGCTCGATGAGCCTCGTGGATGCTCGACTGCAAACCGAGATTTCGAAGTCGGTGGCCGGACTTCCCTACTCGCTCTCGCTGGGCGGCTCGGCCGGCAATACGATCCGTGCCATGGCCCGTCTGGGCTGCGACGTGGGATTCATCGGCAAGGTCGGCAAGGATACGACGGGCGATTTCTTCGTGCAGGCCCTCGAAAATCTCGGTGTCGAACCTTTCATTTTCCGCGGTTCGGAGCGCTCGGGCAAGTGCGTCTCGCTCATCTCGCCCGACGGCGAACGGACGATGATAACCCACCTCGGTGCGGCGCTCGAACTCTCCGCCGGGGAGATCGTCCCCGAAATTTTCCGGCAGTACGACTGCCTCTATGTCGAAGGCTATCTGGTACAAGACCATGCGCTGATCGAAAAGGCCGCCCGGACGGCCAAGGAGTGCGGCCTGCAGGTCGCCATCGATCTGGCGAGCTTCAACATCGTGGAAGAGAACCTTTCGTTCCTGCGAAGCTTGGCAGCCCGATACGTCGACATCCTCTTCGCCAATGAAGACGAAGCCAAGGCATTCACCGGCGAAGCCGAACCACTCAACGCCCTGCAAGCCATCTCGGAACTCTGCCATTTGTCGGTCGTGAAGATCGGTACGAAAGGCGCACTCATCAAGAACGGCGGCGAAGTGGTGCATGTCGGCATCATGGCAGCGGCGAAACGGGTCGATACCACGGGCGCCGGCGACTTCTACGCCGCAGGGTTCCTCTCGGGACTGTGCGACGGACTTTCGCTGCGCCAGTGCGGTACGATCGGAGCCATCACGGCCGGCAAGGTCATCGAAGTGGTCGGCACCACTTTCGGCGAGGAGGCATGGGAGGATATCTTCCGGCTGGTCAACAAAGTAAAACACGAGAAATACCTCTTTTAAGTTTTAAGCCGGCCGCTCCCGAACGATCGGACGGCATCGGCGCATCGGCGCATCCGGACCGCCGGAGGCATGCAAACGGTCCGACAGACGGGGCGGATAACGGCGGACCGGCCCCTCCGACAGCGGAGCCGAATATCGGAGGGCGCAAGGGCAGGCGAACGACGGAACCGACCTCCCGGGCAAAAGAGAGGACCGCTGACGATCAACAGGTGTCGCAGACCGCCGGACCGAACAGCACGCTCGGTAAACGGACGCGCAGGCCGTCGGCAGCCGGCCCCGAACCGCAGCCCGTCAAGCAACGTACAGGCAGCCGAACATTCCGCCGTCGGACACGGCGCACCGCGCGGCACCGGCCGAAAAGCCGGCTACGGACCCGATCCCATGTCCTCCGGCATTTCGGGACCGGCAGACCGGCGACGAACCCCCGCACGCGACTCGTTTCGGACTTCCCATGCGAAAGGGCTTATCCTCGGACAAGCCCTTTCGTAATTTCGGTCCGCATCCGCACCAGCCGCCGCGAACGGCAGGGGCGCAGCGTCAGCGCCAGCAGCAGCGTAGCGCACCACTTCGCCCCTTCGGCCAGCAGCGCACGCCCGTAGCGGCGATCCTGCACGGCCCGAAGACGCTGGCTGACACCTATATTATAACACAGGCGGGAGAAATACTCCGCCGTCAGTTTTTCGGGGGGTATGATATGCCACATCACTGCACCGGGTACATACCAGCATGTTTCGCCGCCGCGGGCGAGCCGTGCGAACAGATCGCTCTCCTCGCCGCCGATCAGCCGGCCGCCCACGCGCCCGAATGCGGGATCGAACGCCCCGTACTTCTCGACAGCCGCACGGCGCAATGCCATGTTGCCTCCGCCCGGAATACGTCCCGCAGGAAACACGCGCTCGCAGGCTCCGAGGTCGATCGGATTGGCAATGGGCCGCTCCGTGTACCGGGACATCCATGCGGGCCGGCCCGAAGGGTATTCCGGAATGATCCGCCCGCCGGCCGAAGCGGCTTCCGGATGGCGGTCGAAAAAACGGATATAGGCCGAGACGAATCCGGCGTTGATGCGCTCGTCGTCGTCGATGATAGCGATATAAGGACCCGAAGTCTCGGCGATGCCGCGGTTGCGGGCGTGGGAAAGGCCCTGCCGCGTCTCGCGGACCATGCGCAGATGCAGTGCCGGATAACGGGCCGCGAACTCCGCGAAACGCGCTTCGGTGTCGTCCTGAGAATTGTTGTTCACCACCACGCACTCCCACTCCGAGGGGGAAGCATCCTGCCGCACGACCGATTCGAGCGCCGCCAGCAGCGGCACCGAACGGTTGTACGTGGCGATGACGAGCGAAAGTCGAATCATTGCGTAAAAGTAACGAATATTCTCCGAACGGGCAATCCGCAGCACAAATTATCGGCGAAAAACATTTGCGGAGCAGCAAAAATTCTTATCTTTGCACCAATAACGAATCAAACCGAAAAACTTGAAAATGTCTAAAACCTTACGCTTTCTGCTGCTGCCTGCCCTCCTGCTGTGCGCTTTCGCTGCGACGCAGGCACAAAACGTATCGTGGAAAAACAAGGTCGAAGAGCTCGGCGACGGCAAGTACCGCATCGTGCTGACCGCCCAGATTCCCGAACGCTTCCACATGTACGACATGGGGCCCTACGACGCAATGGGGCCCAACGCCACGATCATCGAGGCGACCCCCGTCTCGGGCGCGCAACTGGCCGGCGCTCCGCAGGCCATCACGGCGCCCCATCGCTACTACGACGACATCTACGAACTGGAGATCGGCACCTACGAAGGTACGGCCGAGTTCGCACAGGACATCCTGCTCACCGAGCCGGAAGCCGAAGTGCGCATCTATCTCGAATGGATGATCTGCGACGACACGAGTTGTCTGCCCCTTTCGGATGACGAAATCACGGTCAAGATCACCGGCACCCCCGCCGCCGCAGACGCCGTGGCTGCCGCAGCAGCCACGACCCCGGCCGCAACGGACGCCCAATCCTCGTCCGACGCAGCGAGCGCCTCCGCGCCGGTGCAGAAAGACGCCGCAGGCGGCGGATCGCTCTGGAGCCTGATTATCGAGGCGATCCTCTGGGGCTTCGCCATGCTGCTGACGCCCTGCGTATTCCCGATGGTGCCGATGACCGTGTCGTTCTTCATGAAAGGCTCGGGCAGCCCCGCACGCGGCCGCTTCAACGCCTTCATGTACGGCCTGTTCATCGTCGTCCTCTACACGCTGCCCATCGCGGCTATCATCCTCATCACGCGCTTCGTGGGCGGCGACGCCGTAACGGCCGACATCTTCAACTGGCTGGCTACGCACTGGCTGCCGAACGTGATCTTCTTCCTCGTCTTCATGATCTTCGCCGCATCGTTCTTCGGAGCCTTCGAGATCACGCTCCCGAGCTGGATGGTCAACAAGAGCGACAGCAAAGCCGACAACAAGAGCCTCGGCGGCATCTTCTTCCTCGCGCTGACGCTCGTACTCGTCTCGTTCTCCTGCACGGGTCCCATCGTGGGATCGGTGCTCATCAAGTCGACCTCCGGCGGCGAATTCTGGTCGCCGATCATCACGATGTTCGCCTTCTCCGTAGCGTTCGCACTGCCGTTCACGATCTTCGCGTTCTTCCCCTCGATGCTCAAGAACCTGCCCAAGAGCGGCGGCTGGCTCAACTCGGTGAAGGTCGTCCTCGGCTTCATCGAAGTCGCGCTCGGTCTGAAATTCCTCAGCGTGGCCGACCAGACCTACCACTGGGGCATCCTCGACCGCGAGATCTACCTCGCCATCTGGATCGTCGTCTTCACGCTGATGGGTCTCTACCTGCTGGGCAAGATCAAGTTCGCCCACGACAGCGACATGCCCTATCTCGGCGTCGGCCGCCTGCTGCTGGCGATCATCACCCTCTCGTTCGTGGTCTATCTGATCCCGGGCATGTGGGGCGCTCCCCTCAAGGGACTTTCGGGCTACCTGCCCCCGCTGACCTCGCAGGATTTCGTGATCGGACAGAATAGCGGCACGGCGAGCGGTCCGGCTGCGGAGAAGCTCCTCACGGTGGATGGCAAAACGCCCCGTTACAGCGACTTCCTCCATCTGCCCCACAACCTTCAGGGATTCTTCGATCTGAAAGAGGCCGAGGCATATGCCGCCAAGGCGGGCAAACCGATCTTCATCGACTTCACGGGCCACGGCTGCGTCAACTGCCGCGAGATGGAGGCCCGGGTATGGTCCGATCCGCAGGTGCTCTCGATCCTGAAAAACGACTACGTGGTGCTGGCGCTCTATGCCGACGACAAGACCGTACTGCCCGAAGAGGAGTGGGTAACGACCGAGTCGGGCAAGGTGCTCAAGAGTCTGGGCAAGATCAATTCGCACTACGCGCTGACGACCTACGGCGTGAATGCACAACCCTACTACGTCCTGCAAGGGCGCGACGGCAAGATTCTGGTCGAACCGCGCGGCTACGATCTGAGCATCGAAAATTTCGTGAATTACCTCAACAGCGGATTGGAAGCCTATCGGAATCAGAAATAAACGGTCCGCCTGTAATACCACACGATCGAACAGCCCTGCTTTCCGGCAGGGCTGTTCGCATTCACTCCGACACGCCACATGAAAGCAAGACCGGATGCTTGCCTTTTTTCGGTCGATCTATTTTTGCAAACGCTGCCGAAATCCCCCCCCCCTCTCTATTCCGTCCGTACCCTGCAAACCCGACAGAAAAAAGAGGCTTCCATGACGGTTAACGAATCGTTTCGTCAAGCCGGGAGCAGAGCCGAACCCGGCCGGGCGGCCGGAACGGAAAACGGCCGAAACGGAAAACGGCCGAAAGAAACTCAACGACGCAAGAACCCGGCGCCTCCGTCGTCGATCGCTGAGAACGGGGGCGCCGGATATTTCATTCGGCGCATCACGCGCAGAGGTTCCGGTTCGGATTGCGAGCTGCGGACTGCACATTCAGAAACGGGACACCCGCCCCGTCTCGTGCAGCGCACGGCGGCAACGCTCACCGTTTCGGTTCGGTCTTGGATGCAGCGAAAGCATCCTCCACCTCTTTCTCCTTGTTCCTGCGGTCTTTGTCGGTATACCCTTCCACTTCGTTCACGAGCTCGTGTACGTTCTCCTCGAACTTCCGTTCGCAAGGGTCGCACTTGGCATTCTCTTGTTCCTTATTCATGGTTGCAGATGATTATTGGTTCGCAGGACGACCCGCAAAACGAATGCCAATCCGCACCTCCGAACCCGAAGCCCCAATCCGTCCGGAGCAACGATCCGATCGTGTCCGCGGCTTCGGCCGCAGGGGAAGAGAGGCTGTCCCACAAGTTGTTCCACCCCGCCGGGAATTGCCTGTTCGGAAAAACTCCCGCACGGCAGCACCCATAGAAAAGGGGCCGTCCAAGACTTGTCAGACAGCCCCCTTTTCATCATCATCCCAACCGGACGTCCCGACCGCACGAACCGCCGGCCGGTCGCCCTGCGGATCAGGCTTCGGGCCAAATCGAAAGTACGCGGCATTCGCCTCTCATAGCCCCCATCCGGTGCGTACGGAACACCTTCTGCGTGCCGTCCGCATATTCCACCGCGACAGCCACTCCCGATGTAACTACCGCAGGCCCGCCTTCACGTACCAGAATTTCGACGATGCCGCTCTCGGTCATCGGCGTACCTTTGGTCTTGACCAGTTCCAGCAGTTCGCTGTCTTTCGCAGAAGACACATAGTTCTGCAGCTCGCTCCATTCACCGCAATAGACCCAATACTTGACCACCTTATCGTCCGTCAGCGTAACCTGATAACCGAACAGGTCGTCCGCACCCAGAATCGTACCGTACTGATGTCCCTCACCTTCGTACCTGTTTCCGTAGTGGAGGACATCGGTGGTGAACGGCACACTCACCAGTTTCTCGGTGCGCGTGTCGGCTTTCGCCAGATCGATCGAGAACGACTTCACCGAATTGGCCGTGAAAGCCGCCGTTGCGTCGTCGTCCGCCGCGAACGTATAGTCCGCAAGATCGGTCGCCACCCGTACGTTCATCCCTTCCATCTTGAGTGCGGGCAACACCATGTAGACACGTGTCGCCGCGGCTTTCGAAGCACCGACCGGCGTCTCATCGCCCAACTCGGTCGACATCGTTCCGCCGTCGAGCGTCTCCGTACGGAGCGTCTTCGTCGGGTCCTTGTAGGAAACCGAATAATCGCCCGCGATACCGGTCCACGAATCGAACGTTACGGAGAGCACCTTCTCGACGCGGAGCCCGGCATCCGACGACCAGATCTCGAAGCAGGCCATCGACATCCGGGGCTTGAAGCGCAACACTCCCATGCCTCCTTCGGCCGGAATTTCGATCGGCTGAGCCACCATCGGCATCACCGAGCCGTCGGGCACACCGACGGTCGCCTGCGACTGCACGTCCGGCAGTGTCAGCGTAACGCTACCGTCCGCCCCCAGTTCGGCCTGCTCCGAATAAGGATAATAAGCATACACCTTGTCTCCGGCTGCCGCGGCATTCACCCGTGCCTCGAAACGGACCTTGCCGTCCACCTCGCGGAACACCGCAGGCACGTTCTGCGTCGGGCGCTGCGCGTTCTCCACGAACAGACCGATGCGGTCGCCCTCGCTCCACGTCCACGCGCCGTCTACGATCGCCGTGCGCGACACCGCCGCGTCGTCCGCCGCCACCTCGGCCGCCAACACCAGTCGCACTCCGCCGTCGGTTCCGGCGGGCGCCTCATCGTTCGAACACCCCGTCCACAGCGCCGCTGCGGCCATCAGGGGCCATGCCAATAAACGCTTGTTCATAGTCGCAAATGCTATCAAAAGATGAATATGTCCGAACTGTCCTCCTCAAAAAAAGGATCTTCGATGAAAGAATCGGATCCCCACAATTCCGAAGCGGCGAATCCGCTTTCGACGACCACCTCGGCCGTTTCGACCGAAGGCGCAACATACGCCGGCCGCATATCGTTTGTCATGTGCATATTTGTCAATCTGGAAATTTGATTTGTGAAAAAAGGAGGAAACCGGAACGGTTCCGGTCTCCTCCGCAATGGAACAATCAGTTGCCTGCCTGAACGATCGTCAGCGTACCCAGAGGCATACCGGCCTTCGAGCATACACGCAGGACCGCACTACGCTCCACCCCCGTGGTGTTGGATTGAACGACGATTTGATGGCTATCGGCCTCCAAAGGATCCATCAATCCGGCAAAACTGTCCGAAGTAGTGATCCAATCGACATCGGACTTGAACGTTACGGAGCTGTAAGTCTGTGTCTTGAGCGGAATCTTGATTTCCACCGTCTGACCGGGAACGTTCGGGTCTTCGGCTTCGCCCGTGGTGTAGGACCCGGGCTCCATCTCCAGACTCTCCTTATTGCCGTTCTCCACGCCTGCAGCGTTAAGATTGATTGTCGCGCCGCCGGCATAGGACGTGCTTAATTTCAGCTCCCACGCGGTGTAGAATTCGTAAGAGTAAAGATACTCGCTGTTGTCGTTCCACTTGTCCACCGTGCCGATCGACGTGCCGGTGTGGCTCAACTCTCCGACCTGATTACCTTCGATGTAGATACCGTTGATGGCATTGGCCGAAGGCACCGAGATAACAAACGATGCGGAGATATTGCCCGACATGTCGAGCAAATCCTTAGACAGTGTGAGCGCGTTTTCTATCGGCGACACGCGGAAAACGATCTCGATCGTGTTCTGATCGCTTCCATTCCGGTATTTCACCTCGATGCCGGTGTCCGCACCAGAACCATCCTTCAACATCTGGTACTCGTCCTTGAACTCCGTACCGCGCAGATAGAGCCCCTCCTGCTGATTCGGGTTGTTCGCATTGACCTTGATCGTCATCGTATATTCTTTCGAACCCTCCGCAACCGGCTCGGTGAACACGGCCGTTACCGAATTATGCATCCAGCCGCCGCTCTCTACCGCAGGATCGAGCGAGACGGCCAGTCCTTCGGAACCGCTCACGCTTTCGTAAGCGAATCCGTATTGATCGGTACGACCCACCTGCTTGAAGTCGATGTAGCCCAGCACCGTCTCGCCGTCGAGCGACACGAGCGTCAAGCGGCCGGAACGGGCTTTGTCGCCTTTCCAGTTGGGGTCGGACAACATCAGATCGTCGAAGTGCGCCAGCTCCTCGTCGTAGTAATGCGAAGGCTTGAGCCACAGGGCATACTGGCCGTCAGCGATCTGTCCGCCGCTCTGGAGCAGGATCGTGGAGTTGGTCTGCGACTCCTCGCTTTCGAGGATCTGGAAATTCGTCCAGCCGTAGTTGTTCACGGTGGTGCTGCCCAGCAACTCGGTGTCCTTCCACTTCACGCCTGCGACCGCATCGGTTACGGTTACGTTGACATCCACATTCTCCAAGTCGATGCTGTTGTAGGTGATCGTCCACAGAGGTTTCCCCTCCACCGTCTCATCGCTCTTCTCGATTCGGGCATACGGATAAGTGCACGAGATTTCGATCTCCTTGATGGCGTTCTCGCCGGCTTCCTGAGACTGGAACTTCAGCGGCGGCATACGCAGAATATCGCCCGGAGTGAGTGCTGCGCACGGCGTATAGAAGAATTCCGTCTTCTGCTCCTCCGACATGATGTTCTTGGGCGACATGGTCATTTTCCGCCCCTGCGTGTCCGACATCACCACGTTGAAGCCGTCGTTGTAGGCGGCGCAGTTCACCACCAGAAAAACCTTCGTGGGATTCTGCACGTCGGTCGACAACACGATCGGCCCCTTCAGCGTAATGAAGTTTTCTTTGGCCTGCGAAGTATTGAGCACGGGCTGGAACGTAAAGTCCTCGTCCCGCAGCAGGAAATCCGCCGATGCATCGTCGTACTTGTCCCACAACTCCTGCTTGCCGCCCCACCAGACTTTGCCGGCCACGCCCGTTTTGTTCTGGAAATAGCTCTGGCTGGTGCCTATATCGATCGGCGAAGCGTTGAAAACGATCTCGGAAAGGGTGGTCTCCGTGTCGGCGTAGAGCTGGAGGCATACGACCGAAGCCATCGGACGGAAGATGATGTTCTCGGTCGGCTCCCCCTCGGAAGTCTCGTCCTTCCACAATGCGAGCATCGGCATGGCTTGGGGATCGAACGAATCCTCGGTGTAGTGTTGTTCCGCGGGGATCGTGCCGCCGAGATAGACGAATGCGCTCCCAGTATCGTTATCGGACTGATAGAAAGCCGTCGAGGCGGGATAGATGGCCGCATACCAGTCGGAGACGATATTCTCGTTCCAATTGCCCGACCCCAAGAAGGTCTCGCAACCCGAGAAAGTTACGTAGCCCGGCGCCTCGTTGCCCGTAAAGACGCCTTCGCGGCCGCCGCCCGAACTGAGCGTATACTCGGTCGTCAAAGGCTGGGCATCGTACGTAAGACCGGTAATGACTTTGATTTTGTCGCCCTCTTTCCAGAAAGCATAGGTTTTGCCGTCCTCCGCCTCATCCAGATAGGCGCGCGTGGCGGAACCTTCGGCGATGGTGGCCGTCAGGGCATAGCGTCCGGGCTGAACGCCGGAGAGATTGTCGAGCTCCTCGGCGTCTTTTTCGCACGAGGTAAAGGCCGTCATCGCGGCGGCACACAAAAGGTAGAAGAATCTTTTCATAATCGTACGCATGCTTTGCTGAAACAATTATTCCCAAGTTCCTTCTACCCAATCCATGGAGGTCGAAGATCCGTTCGGCATATCCGAAGCGGCGAAACCGGACTCGACGCGCACGTCGAGAAGTTCGAGCGTGGGAGCTATGTAATTCCCCCCCCCTCGTGAACAGATTGTTTTGAAAAATCTTTCATAAAGGTTAATGTTTAAGGTTTTTAATTAGAGGAAAAAATTCCGTCAACACAAATATACGAAATTTTTCTCGAAATAAGCGCTCATTTAAGATAATTTATTCAAAATGAATCAAGATTCGGCTCCCGGAATCAAATAACGACAGGACGAATGCACGATCGCGTCCCTCGCACCCGTCCCTCTATCCGCAGCGACCGTCACGTCCCGCGAGAAAAAGCAGAGATTATTATAATGGCGGCACCCAAGTCGCAGCACGAACTCCGCGGCCGGCACGAAACGCGAAAAAACGGCCGCCCCTCCCGCTGCGCCCGGCGCATCTGCGGCATTGCGGTCTATCCGGATAAGACGCCCGGCGCAACATTCGGCGCAGGAGCCCGCGACAACGGCCGGACGGAGGCCGACGTTTCGTCAATCCGGAGGCAGCGCCGGCCCCCCCCGCCGAACTCTGCCGCGGCGGAAAACGACAGCCCGAGGGCGCATCTCCGCAGATAGCGAAGCACCCGCACCGTTCCGCACCGACCGGCCGCAGAGATCCGGGCAGACAAAAAAAGCGGACAACTCCGTAGAATTGTCCGCTTTGGTAGCGGGAGGAGGACTCGAACCTCCGACCTCCGGGTTATGAGCCCGACGAGCTGCCAACTGCTCTATCCCGCGCTATATCGCTGTAACGAATACTTCCGTGTTAACGGGTACAAAGATAATGCAAAAATCCGGTTTTGCAAAATTCCCGGGACAAATATTCCGGTACCGAAGCCCGACATCATTGTACGACAATCACTTACCCAGCGAAAATTTATTCGAGACTCCCGGCCACCACCTCCGCAAGGTCGCACACCTCGGTCCGGGTTCCCCGAGCGATCGCCTTTTTGCAGAGCGGACAGGCCGTAACGATCGTACCGGCCCCCGTGGCATCCAGCTCCTCCGCCACCGATCGTGCGATCCGCACCTGCTGGCCGTCGGAAATGGCCGTATTGGCCACCGACGAACCGCAGCAGAGCGCGTTTTCGCGCGTCTCGGCCGGTTCGAGCAGTTCGCCGACCGCTTCGATCACCGCACGCGGCTCGTCGTAGATGCCGCTTCCGCGGCCCAGCTCGCAGGGATCGTGGTAGACGTAGCGCCCCGCGCCGCGCCGCGGATGCAGCCGCCCCGCACGCATCAGCCGCAGGATGTATTCCGAGTGGTGCAGCACTTCGATTCCGTCGAGCCCGTACTCCTCGCGGAAGACGCGCAGGCAGATCGGACAGGAGGTTACGAGCGTCGTGATGCCATGCTTGCGGAAGAGTTCCGTGTTGTACTTCATCATCTTTTGGGCCGAATCGGTCTCGCCCGAGAGCTTCAGCGGGCGGCCGCAGCAGACGCCGCCCTCCCGGTCGGCCCACCAGACCTCCTCGCCCGAGGCCCTGAAGATACGCTCCATCGCCAGCAGGATACGGGGCGTGAGCAGCGTCATGCAGCCGGCGAAGTATCCCACCTTGCCGCTGCCCGACGAGCGGTCGAGTCCGCGGAAATAGTCGTAGCGTTTTTCGTCGGGCACGTTGCGCATCGTATCGCGCGCATTGAGCCGCAGGGTGTTGAGGTCGATGCCTACCGGACACTTCTCGGCACAGCGGCCGCACATCAGGCAGTTGTCGGCCGTCCGGAGCCGGAGCATCCCGTAACGGCGGTCGCGCAGGAAATAGACCGACTGCACGTCGTCGATCCCCAGCACGCTCTGGAGCTGACAAGGGTCGATGCAGATCCCGCAGCGCGAACAGGCTTCGGTCTGGAAACGGTCGTAGGAACTCTCCTTCTCGCCCGAGCGGAGTTTGTAGCGGCGCAGGAAGATGAGCGGGATCTCCGTGAAGATGTGCATGTAGCGCGAGAAGGGCAGCGCGACGAAAAATACGCCGAGACACGAGGAATAGAACCACCACGCGACGCTTTCGAGCCGGATCAGCGTCCCGACATCCGCATGAGCCGCAAGCCAGCCGCCGAGACCGCCCGTGAGGAATCCCCCGCCGCCGTACAGAGCGCACGAGAGGCTTTCGGCCGCGAGGCGCGCCGGGAATACGAACCACAGCACCGAAAGGGCGATTCGGTCGCCGAACACGTGCCGGGTCGTGCGGCGCATTCCCATCGCCCGTGCATAGAAACGTTTGCCCCATGCCAGCACCACGCCCGAGAGGACGAAGAGCAGCAGCAGGTCCATCAGGAAATCGAACACCGGTTTGTGTTCCAACCCCGTGGCGAAATACTTGAAAAAGACGTGGCCCTGCAACGGCACATAGCGGAAGCCGAGGTAGGCGACCGTCTCGGCCCACCCCACGGCGATCAGCAGGAACCAGCCGAATGCGAGGCTCATGTGCATGTAGCCTAACAGAGGATTCACCTTGAAGATGCGGCGGTGGAGCAGCGATTCGCGCACCGCCTCCCATCCGGCGGCGAGGGTCGCCGTCGTGGGCAGTCCGCGCAGGATGCGCATCTTGTCCGCACGCGGCAGCAGGTAGAGCCACCGCCCCCACTTCCAAGCGAGCACGGCGAACATCACCGCGGCGCCGATCATGAACGGCAGACAGAAAGGAGCGTAAAAACCCATGGTCAGAAGTCCCCCAATTTACGTTTGATGAGCATCACCACTCCGCGCGTATTGATTCCGCGCGGGCAGACGAGCCGGCACTTGCCGCAGAGCATGCATTTGTTCATCTCCTCGTAAGCGCCCGCATACTCTCCGCGCCGCACGAGCGTATGGACCTTTCGGAAGTTGAACTGCGTGAGGTTGCCCGCCGTGCAGACCGCCGTGCAGGCGCCGCAGCCGATGCAGGTCTGCAACTCGGGCATCTCGCGCAGAATTTCGTCGCTCTTGCGCAGGTTGTTGTGGTCGATGTCGATCGCCCGAGGCTTGCTGATGGAATATCCGAAGTTAACGGCAGCCATGCGGTTCATACTTTTTTCAGGTAGTTCAGCACCTCGGCCGCCGCTGCCGCGCCTTCGTTGAGCGTCTCGCCGATATTCTTGGGAGCCGTAACGGTTCCGGCATAGAAAATCCCCTCGACACCGCTTCGCACATTGCCCAAAAACAGGTCGTGGGGCGCCATGAAACCGCTCTCGGCACGACGCAATCCCGCGGCTTCATAGGCCGGATTCGTGTCGCCCGCCCGCATGCCGACCAGCAGCACGAGCATGTCGACGCTCATCCTCAGCGGACGCCCCGTCAGCGTATCTTCGGCCTTGATCTGCACGCGGCCGTCGATCGTCGGCGCCGCCTCCGAGATGCGGCCCCGCACGAAGTGAATGTTGTATTTCTGCTGCGCCTCGCGGTACATCTCCTCGTACCCGGGGCCGAACATGCGGATGTCCATGTAGAAGTTGAAGACGTCGGCTTCGGGAAAAAGCTCCTTCATCTCCATCGCCTGCTTCACGCCCGTGATGCAGCAGACGCGCGAGCAGTGCTGCTGGCACACCTTCTCGTCGCGCGAACCGACGCAGTGCAGGAATGCGATCCGGCGCGGACGCGTTCCGTCGGTCCTCGCCACGCGCCCCTCGTCGAGCATCCGCTCGATGTCGACCGAGGTGAAGACGTTGTCGTAAATGCCGTACCCGTACTCCTCCTTGATGCGGGCGTCGAACAGCTCGAACCCCGAGCAGACCGCGACGGCGTCGCACTCCAGCCGGCGACCGTCCGCGAGCGTTACGCTGCGCGGGCTCAGAGCCGCGACCTCCGCGGAGGTCATCACCTCGATTCCGTGCTGCGCCACGCAACTCTTGAGCTCCGAGAGCACCTCCGAAGCGGGCGTAAAGGTCGGGAACAGCCTGTGCCAGCCGCGCAGCTTGCCGCCCAGCTCCGGTTCCTTCTCCACAATCACGGGTTGCACCCCCTCGTCGGCCAGACGGAGGGCGGTCTGCATGCCGGCGGCGCCGCCGCCGATCACCACCACGCCCTTACTCATCGTCCATCTTCCCGAACACGCCGTAGGCGTTCCAGATGTCCTCCAGCTCCGCAAAGGTGCGGGACACGTCCGACCGCATCCGGGAGCCCACGGCGATCAGCAGCGCGTTGATGAGGGACAGAGGCGCCACCATGGAGTCCACAAAGGAGATCATCTCACTGGGAGCCAGCAGAGCAGCCTCCGCCATCTGGTAGACGGGGGACAGCTCATTGTCTGTAATAGCCACGATGGTAGCCCCCCGGTCCTGGGCAAACTTCACTGTGTTCATAGTGACCTTGGAGTACCGAGGGAAGCTGATGGCGATCATCACATCCCCGGGGCCGATCCGCAGCAGCTGCTCGAAGATCTCCCCTGCGGCGTTGGACTGCACCAGCGTCACGTTCTCGGACAGCAGGTGCAGGTAGAAGTTCAGATACCCCGCCACAAAGGAGGAGGTCCGCACCCCCAGGATGTACAGGTGCCCGGCGCCCAGGATCAGGTCCACCACCTTGTTGAACTCGGTCCTGTCCGCCTCTTCCGCCACCATCCGCAGCTTGTCCATATCGGACTGGATCACGGCGGACAGCACATCCTGTCCGCCGAACAGATTGTCCGCCGCCTGGATGCGCTGGGTGGAAGTGAGGCGGCTGCGGATCATCTCCTGCAGTGCCCGCTGCATACTGGGATAGCCGTCGTACCCCAGCTCCGATGCGAAGCGTACCACTGTGGACTCGCTGACGCCGGAGAGCTTCCCCAGCTTGCTGGCAGTCATGAAGGCGGCCTTGTCGTAATTCTGCAGGATGTAGTCGGCAATCCGCTTCTGTCCCTTGGAAAAGGTGGGCATATTGCGCTCGATGGTATGTAGGATGCTCTTAGCCACTGCTGTTTCCTCCGTCGGCCGCCTGCAGGGGGCCGTTCTTGATCTTGCCCGGCAGCTCCGCTGGCCCGCCGGACGTTCCGCGGTCTATTGTAGCACAGTTTTTTCAAAATTCAAACCGCTTTGCGGGATTTTTCCGTCTCGCCGCCGGAATGGAAAAGACGCCGCCCCATTCAGGGCGGCGCCTTCCGCTTTTCAGTCAGGGGGTGACTCCCAGCGCCCCAGCCTCGTCCTGTGTCAAATACCGCCACTTTCCCGGCGGCAGATCGCCCAGCTCCAGAGCTCCCTCCCGGACCCGGCGCAGCCGCTTCACCGTCAGGCCGCACTGGGCACACATCCGGCGGACCTGCCGGTTCTTCCCCTCATGAATGGTCACTGCCAGCACCGCGGTTCCGGGAGTTTCCCGCAGCACCTCCACCCGGGCGGGGCGGATGGGCTCCCCCTCCAGGTCGGTGACGGCTGCCAGCCGGGCCGCCGCGCCGGCCACCGGTCCGAATACGGAGACGTGATACGTCTTTTCCACCTCGTGCTTTGGATGCAGCAGGTGCTGGGCCCAGGCACCGTCGTTGGTCAGCAGCAGCAGGCCCTCGGAATCCAGGTCCAGCCGTCCCACGGGATAAACCCGGCTCCCGCAGTCCGCTACCAGCTCCGCCACTGTCCGCCGCCCCCGCTCGTCCGAGAGGGTAGAGACATAGCCCCGCGGCTTGTTCAGCAGGATGTACACGGCCTCCGCCCGGGGCGCCAGGGGATGGCCGTCCACCAGGATCTCGTCCCGATCCGGGTCTGCACGCTGGCCCAGATGGGCGGTCTGGCCGTTCACCGTCACCCTTCCGGCGATCAAATATGTCTCTGCCGTCCGCCGGGAGCAAACCCCCGCGGCGGACAGCAGCTTCTGCAGTCGTTCTTCCATGTTGTCCTCTCTCTATCCCGGCAACCCCTGCTTCAGAATGCTCAGGGCGCTCTCCATCCGGGGCGCCACGTCGGCGCCATACAGCAGCGCCACCCGGCCCACCTCTTTTCCATTGACCGAGAAAACCGCCTCCCCGGCCCGCCGGCCGGCCCGGATGGGGGCCCGCAGAGATCCGGCCAGCTCCACGTCCTGCTCCAGGGACTCCCCCTCCGCCAGCGGCCAGGCGAAGCTGTCCGCCGCCACCAGGGGCACCGTGGCGCTCATGCCGTTTTCCACCTGGACCCGCTGGATTGTCTGGCCCAGAGAGGCCCCCAGCTTGGCGGGATAGGTGGAAAAACCGTAGTCATACAGCGCCGCGTGGTCCGCCCAGTCGTTGCCGTCCTGGAGAGTCACCGCCACCAGCCGCTGGCCGTTTCGCTCCACACAGCTCACCAGCGTCCGGCCTGCCGCCATGGTATAGCCGGTCTTCAGGCCGATACACCCCTCTATCTGGTTCAACAGCTTGTTGTGGTTGGTCATGGTCCGCCCGCCAATGGTGACGCTGCGGGTGGAGGCCATCCGTACCAGAGTCTCATTTTCCACCGCCGCGCAGGCAAGACGCGCCATGTCCCGGGCCGTGGAGTAATGGTCCTCATGGTCCAGCCCGTTAGGGTTGGCGAAGGAGGAGTGCTCCATGCCGATCTCCCGGGCCGTTGCATTCATGAGCTTTGCAAAGTCCTCCTGGCTGCCGCTGATGTGCTCGGCAATGGCCACGGCCGCATCGTTGCCGGAGCAGAGCAGCAGTCCATACAGCAGTGTCTCCAGCGTCAGCTTCTCCCCCACCTTCAGATACATGGAGGAGCCCTCTGTATACGCCGCCTCCCGGGAGACTGTGACCACATCGTTCAGGTCTCCCTCCCGGATAGCCACCAGGGCCGTCAGAATCTTGGTAGTGCTGGCGATCAGCATTTTCGCGTCGGCGTTCTGCTCATACAACACCCGGCCGCTGTCCACGTCCATCAAAATGGCGGAGGAGGCAGACGTACTGACCGCGTGCGTCTGACAAGGAAAAAGACTGAACAGGGCCGCCAGAGCGATCCCCAAAGCGGCAAGCCGCCGGAGCAGGGTTTGCAAATGCCATCACCTCATTTGTTTGGTGATGGTAGTATACCCCGTTCAGACGGGTTCTTTTTCTTCCTTCTTGTCGAAATATTTTTCCACTTTGTCCACCAGATCCGGCATCATCTCCACCACCCGGTCCAGCGTGGTCATGGGCGGCATCGCCACCGGCAGCACCCGGGTCGTTCCCTCCCGGATCACCAGGAACGCCACAGGCTCGATCTTCACGCCTGCGCCGCTGCCGCCGCCGAAGTCCTTGGGCTGGGTCTTACCGTAGTCGGCGCCGCCGCAGCCGAAGCCCATACTGACCCGGGAAATGGGGATCAGAGTCACGCCGTCAGGCGTGGTGATGGGCTGCCCCACGATGGTGTTGGTGTCCGCCATCTCCCGGATCTTGTCCATCGTGGAACGCATCAAATCGCTGAGGGGTCTCTTCTTGTCCATTGTCTCGTCCATGGATGCCATCCTTTCTCGTCACGCGGCGGGGTGTTCTGCCGCCTTGTTGTCTGCTGCTTTGGATGCGGGCGGCATCCGCCGCCGCTTCATGAACCGCCGGAGCCAGCCGATGGCCGGGACCGCCAGCTGCGTTCCTACGGCGATCAGCGTCCCCAGCCGGATGGAGATGCCAAGCTCTCCTTCCGCCCGGGTCTCCTGCGCGTCAAAATCAATTCCGAGATGAATCCCGGGATCCCGGATCACCACCAGCTTCTCCAGAGCCGGCATCCCGGTCCAGACCAGGGCGTGGAGTCCACCGTACAACTCTGCGGCTGCCGCCGGGTCCTCCGCCCCGCCCAGGGTGGCGGACAGGCGCAGCGGGTCTACGCGGATACCCCGCCGGGTGCGGCGCAGAGCCTTTTTGGCGGCGGGCCACAGCGTCCTTGCGGCGTCCTGAAGATCTTCCAGTTTGGGCTTCGGGATTTTTTTTGCCGCCTCTGCCAGGTCCTTCGGCTCCTTTTTAGGCTTTCCCGTTTTTTTGGTTTCCTGCGGCGTTTTTTTTGCCTCTTTGGACGGTACCAGCCGGACCCGGAAGGGACCAATCGTCAAATCCGCCGCGGCCTGCCCCCTGCCGAAGACCACATACAGTCCCAGCCGCAGCCGCCACAGAAAAATCGCAAGTGCCAGCAGCACCGCCAACGTGATCCAAAGTCCCAGCAACGTCCATCACCCCCCTGACCGCCCTGGCGGAGCGGATTCTCAAGGCGCCTCTTCCTCCATGGCGCCGGCCGTCTCCGGCGTGTCGGCTCCGGTGATCTCTGCCGTGTCCGCCGGGTCCATGATCTGTCCGTCCTCGCCGATCCGCATCTGTCCCTCGCCGCCAAGGTCCGGCAGCTCCGGCAGGTCATCCAGGCTGGTCAGATGGAAGGCCCGGAGAAACTGTTTGGTGGTCCGGTACAGGCGGGGCCTTCCGGGTACCTGCAGGCGGCCGCACTCCTCGATGAGCTTCCGGTCCAGCAGCAGGCCGATGGTATAGGCGCTGTCCACACCCCGGATCTGATCCACATAGGCCCGGGTGGTGGGCTGGTAGTAGGCGATGATGGTCAGCACCTCCAGCGCCGGCTGGCTGAGCTTGGCGGGCTTGCGGATCTCAAAGGCTTTTCGGATCACATCCGCGTAGTCCGGCGCGGAACACAGCTGCCAGGTATCCTCCATGCGCAGCAGCCGGATGCCCCGGCGCTCGTAGGCATAGTAGTCCATCAGCTTCTGGAGCACCTGCTCCACCGTGGGGCGGTCCATCTCCAGGGCCACGCAGATCCGGTCGGTCTGCACCGGCTCCCCAGAGGCAAACAGGATACCCTCCACTGCCGATTCGATCTCTTTCATCTCCATCTTGGAACGGTCCTCTCTCACAGTTTCAGATCCTGGGGCAACTCCCGCTCCTGCCGGACAGTGCAGTCCGTCTCACTCCCTGCCAGATGCAGGATGCGGGCCCGGCACAGCTCCAGCACCGCCAGAAAGGTGGCCACCACCTCGCTGCGGCTGCGGCTGCCCCGAAACAGCAGCAGAAACCGAGTGACGCCGTGAGTCCTTAGCCGGCTCAGAATCTCCCGGGCCTTGCTCTCCACGGGATAGGGCTCGTGCTGGACGATGCTCTGGAAGGCGGAGCGGGGCGGCGGCAGGGACCGCTCCGCCCGGCCCTGGATCTCGGCCATGGCCAAGACCAGGTCCGCCGGTGTCTGGTCGTACTCGTAGATCTTTCCCCGCTTCACCGGCTCCGGCGGACGGGTGAGGATATTCCGTCCGAATTCTCCCATGGGCTCCAGCCGGGCGGCCATGGACTTCACCTTGGCGTAGTTCTCGTTGCGCTTCCGCTCCTCCAGAGAGGCGATCAGGGCATCCATCTCGCTCTGGGCCTCCTCATCTTCAATGGAGAGAAGCATCCGGGTCTTGATGTACACCAGTTGGGAGGCCATGGTGACGAACTCGCTGGCCACCTCCAGATCCATCTCCTGCCGCCGGGCCAGCCACGCCATGTACTGGTCGCAGATCAGGGAGATGGAGATGTCCTGGATCTCCATTTTGTTCTTGCCCAGCAGATATAGAATCAGGTCCAGAGGGCCCTCAAAGTCCTGCATCTCTTCCTCGGATTTGCTGCGGACCACCTTTTCCAGCTTGAATACGGGGTTTTGCAAACCGTTCACCTCAACCAAAAATCAGGGACAACAGGGCACTGTAAATGCCCAGGATGCCCCGGGAGATCAAACTGCTGCCGATGCCCACAAAGGACAACACCAACAGCACGACAATGCCGTACCGCTCATACCGCATCAGCGTGATGTACTGCCGGTCCGGCAGAAACGCCGCCAGCACCTTGGACCCATCCAGCGGCGGGATGGGAATCAAATTGAACAACCCCAGACCGATGGACAGAGGCGCCAGCGTGTACAGGCAGAAGCTGAACACCACGTCCATCGCCGCAGAATAAGGGGCGTAAAGGTAAATCACCTTACTGATAAGCATTGCCAAAACCGCCAGCACAAAGTTGGAGACGGGTCCCGCCAGGGCGGTCAATGCCATGCCCTGCTTGGGCTTTCGGAAGTACCGGGGGTCCACCGGCACCGGCTTGGCCCAGCCGAATCCTGCCACGAACATCATCAGCAGGCCGATCCAGTCGATGTGCCGCAGGGGATTCAGACTCAGGCGGTGCATGGACTTGGCCGTGGGGTCCCCAAGAGCCAGGGCCGCCAGACCGTGGCAAGTCTCGTGGACTGTCAGGCAGAGAAAAATCGCGGCCACCCGCAACACCGCGTCCAGCAGTGAAGTCAGGTCCAGCGCGGAAAGCAATCCCTGTAAATAGTGCAGCATATTCGTCTCCCTGTGATGATAACCCAAAAGATAGGAGTATTATACCAGTTTTCCCCCCGCAATACAAGGAAAATCACCGGAATTCAAAGGGCTTTCAGGCGGAAACAAGCGGAGCGGGTGCTTTCGCACCCGCTCCTGATTCAGCTGGCTTAATAATCAGCCCTTCACCATGGAGGCGATCTCCTCAGCGAAGTTCTCCTGCTTCTTCTCGATGCCCTCGCCCTTCTCAAAGCGGATGGCGTCCTTAAAGGTCACCTTTCCGCCTGCGGCCTTGGCGGCGGAGGCGATATACTGCTCCACGCTCATGGAGTTGTCCTTCACAAACTCCTGCTGCAGCAGGCAGTTCTCGGAGTAGAACTTGTTCAGCTTGCCCATGACGATCTTCTCCCGCACGGCCTCGGGCTTGGAGGCCATCTTGGGATCATTCTCCATCTGGACCATCATGATCTTCTTCTCCTCGTCCAGGACGTCCTGGCCCACCTGAGACTTGTCCCAGAAGCGGGGGTTCAGAGCGGCGATCTGCATGGCCACGTCCTTGCCGATCTCCTCCACCTTCTCAGCGGGCAGGTCGGACTCCAGGTTCACCAGCACACCGATCTTGCCGCCGGCGTGCACATAGGGCACGGAGACGTTCTCGGCGAAGCGGGCGAAGCGGCGGACCTTGATGTTCTCGCCGATCACCAGCACCATCTCCTGCTGCTGCTGGGTGACGGTCAGGTCGGTGCCGACGTACTTGCACTCCATCAGCGCGTCCAGGTCGGCGGGAGCCTCCTTGGCCACAGTGGCGGCCACGCCCTTGACGAAGTCCACGAACTTCTCGTTCTTGCCCACGAAGTCGGTCTCGGCGTTGACCTCGACCACCACGCCCACGCCGTCGATGACGGCGGCATAAGCCATACCCTCGGCGGCAATGCGGCCGGCCTTCTTGGCGGAGGCGGCCATGCCCTTCTCGCGCAGCCACTCCACGGCCTTGTCCATATCGCCGTCGGAGGCGGTCAGCGCCTTCTTGCAATCCATCATGCCCACGCCGGTCATCTCGCGCAGGTTCTTTACATCAGCTGCGGTAAAAGCCATTTTGAATTCCTCCAAACAGTTTTGGTATATACGCGCAAATGCGGGCGCAGATTACTCAGCGTCGGCAGCAGCCTCTTCAGAGGCGGCCTCAGCGGTCTGCTCACCCTGCTTGCCCTCCAGCACGGCGTTGGCCATGATGGAGGAGATCAGCTTGATGGCGCGGATGGCGTCGTCGTTGCCGGGGATCACATAATCGATCTCATCGGGGTCGCAGTTGGTATCGGCGATGGCCACCACGGGGATGCCCAGCTTGTGGGCCTCGGCGATGGCGTTGCGCTCCTTGCGGGTGTCCACGATGAACAGGGCGCCGGGCAGCTTCTTCATTTCCTTCACGCCGCCCAGGTACTTCTCCAGCTTGGCGATCTCGCCCAGGTGCTTCATGACTTCCTTCTTGGGCAGCATGTCGAAGGTGCCGTCCTCCTGCATGGTCTTCAGCTGGTTCAGCCGATCCACACGGGTGCGCATGGTCTTGAAGTTGGTCATCATGCCGCCCAGCCACCGGGCATTCACATAGAACTGGCCGCAACGGGTGGCCTCCTCGCGGATGGCCTCCTGCGCCTGCTTCTTGGTGCCCACGAACAGCAGGGACTGGCCGCTCTCAGACAGCTGACGGACGAAGCTGTATGCCTCCTCCAGCTTGCGGACGGTCTTCTGCAGGTCCACGATATAGATGCCGTTGCGCTCCGTGTAGATATAGGGAGCCATCTTGGGGTTCCAACGGCGGGTCTGGTGACCGAAGTGGACGCCCGCCTCCAGCAGGGCCTTCATGGATACGACGCTAGAATTTGCCATAGTTGTGTGTTCCTCCAATTTCAATTTAGTTGGTCCTCCGGCGGTTTCATCCCCCCTGCCAACCCGGCCGTTTTGGGCCCCGGGCACAGACAGAAAGTCGACGCACCGTGCGGAATGCTGAAATATAGTATCACAATCCAGTGTGCAATGCAAGTATTTTTTCCCAAAAGCCGTGTAAAATTCCCGGTTTTGTCCGAATTTGTCCGAGTTCCCCAGCAGCCCCCCATTTGTTGTTGCGCCGCGCCTGTCTGTCTGCTATAATGACCAAAATCCCATTTTCAGTTTATATAAAAACGCGGCAGATCAGAAAGGAGCACATGGATGGACACTGAAAAGCAGAAATCATCTCCGGGTGGAACGGTTCCCGGCGAAAAGGTTCCGCCGGTCCTGACGGCGGAGGACGTAGCGGCGCTGGAGGAACTGTGCGGAGACGTCTCCGGCTACTTTTACAAAATGCTGGACTACCTAGACCAGCGGGTCCGGGACGGTGTGCGTCAGGGAGAGTTCACGGAGGAGCAGGCCCGGGGCGATCTGGATCTTGCCCTGTGGTACGCCTATGCCTGCAACAACATCGACGACTATGACTACTATTATAAAGCTGCCCAGTGGATGCCCGCCTCGGAACCGGCGGCGGAGGCGGCCGGGAGCGGGATCTGGTACTATCGCTACGCCTGCGCCCTGATGTACTGCGGCCGCTTGGAAGAGGCCCGGCATTATGCGGAGACCGGCGTGTCCCTGGACCCGGAGTATCCCTGGGGCTGGCTGGAGACCGCCAAGCTCCGGGCCCACTTCGGAGACCGGGACGGCGCCCTGGAGGCGGTGCGCCGGGGCCTGGAGCTGGTGCCCGGGGACTATGAGTTCACCACTCTCCGCCGGGAGATCCAGGAGGGCCGGACTCTAGAGGAGATGGAGTTCCACTGGATCGACCCGGAGTGCGACGCGGTTCTGCAGGCCGGCGGAGACGAAAACGAGGCGGAAAAGCGGCTGTCCATCGCCGGGATCTGCTGCGATCCGGAGAACCTCGCTGCCATCAAGGCCGCCCTCTCCCCCATGGAGTGGGAGGCGGACGCCCCCTACTGCACCTTCCAGATCCCCTATCAGGGCGGCAGCCTCACCGGCCGGTTCTTTCTGAACGAGGCGGCACTGTCCAAGTTTCCCCTCTCCTGGGTCCGTGAGTTTGTGCGCCGGCTGCCGGAGCTGGACCGCCGGGGCCGAACCTTCCTGGCCGCCCAGGCGGGGCTGGGAACGGAGGGACTATCCCTGGAATGGTTCGCGGTCCATCCGGACCGGACGATGCGCCTGTGTTACATCCGGGGGCAGGACCAGCAGATGGTCCTGTTCAACAGGGATTTCTCCCTTTGCAGCGAGGACCGGCAGCCCGCCCTGACCCGGCCGGAGGGCGGCGCCTTCCTGGCCTTTGTCCTACTGGAAGCGCCTGCCTGGGACCCGGACCAGTTCCGCCGGGATCTGCGGGATCTGTACGGCATCCCCTGCCTCACAGAGGCGGAGGAATCTGAAGACGGCGGCAGCACCCTGACCTTTGAGGTCAGTGGAATGCTGGCGGCGGTCTGCCTATACCCATTCCCTGTGCCCCACGGCGAGGCGGAGGAAAACGCCGCCCACAACTACCTGTGGCCGGAGGCAGCGGAATCTGCTGCCCGCCACCGGGGCCAGCTGTTGGTGACCGTCCTGCCCCGGGAGGAATCCGTCCGAGAGGCGGCCATACTCCAGGTGAAGCTGGTGTGCGCCGCCTGCCGCCAGCGCGGCGCGCTGGGCGTCTACGCCAACGGCACCGTGTACCAGCTGGAGTTCTATCTCAACGCGGCACAGCCCATGGAGGACGGGGAGCTGCCCCTGCTGGATCTGGTGTGGATGGGCCTCTACCGCCGGGAAGAGGGCCTGTGCGGCTACACTGACGGCCTTGCGGCCTTCGGCAAGGAGGAGATAGAGGTTCTGGACACCCAGGCTGCCCCGGGTGACCTGCACAGCTTCCTGTTGGATCTGGCCAGCTATGTATTGGAGGAGGATGTCACCTTCCACGACGGGGAGACCATCGGCTTTACCGAGGGGCAGTATCTGCCCATCTCCCGCAGCGCTGGTGTCTGGCACGACGGCATGACGCTGAAGATCCCCTATCCGGAGGAGCCGTGACCGCTCCGCCGGCATACGCAAATGCCCCCGCGGCTTTCACCGCGGGGGCATTTGTCAGCAACGCTTGCGCCGCTTCCGCTCCAGGCGGGGATCCCGCCGCTGAAAGGGCTTGTCGATGAGGATGATGTCGTCTCCGATCCGCTGGATGCACTCCCAGGGGATGTAGAACTCCTCCCCCCTGCCGAACAGGCCGAAAAAGCGGCCCGGGCCGTAGACGATGATGGCTACCACCTGCCCCTCCGGCACCCGCACGTCCAGGTCCGACACGTAGCCCAGGCGGCAGCCGTCGCAGACGTTGATGACCTCCTTGCACCGGAAATCCCGGATCCTGCACTGCACCGCGCTCACCCCCTGCCTTGAGACTATGCAGTGGACGGAATGTCCCAACACTGTTTTGTGCAGACGGGCAGAAAGCGACAAAAGCTTCCAGTATAGGAAAAAAGCCCTCCGGCCATACTGAACTCATGAAGTTTCAGGGTTTGAGGGGGCACAGCCATGCAGGGCAAGGTGGAGATCGCGGGCGTCAACACGGCAAAGCTGAAGGTGTTGAAAAACGAGGAGACCATGGAACTCCTGCGCCGTACCAAGGCCGGGGACCAGGAGGCCCGCCGGGAACTGATCGAGGGAAATCTGCGGCTGGTGCTCTCCGTCATCCAGCGCTTCGCCGGCCGGGGCGAGAACGCCGACGACTTGTTTCAGGTGGGCTGCGTGGGGCTCATCAAGGCCATCGACAACTTTGACATCAATCAGCCGGTGCGGTTTTCCACCTACGGCGTGCCCATGATCGTGGGGGAGATCCGGCGGTACCTCCGGGATAACAGCACCATGCGGGTGTCCCGGGCCATGCGGGACACGGCGTACAAGGTGCTCCAGGCCAAGGAGGCCTATATGGCCGAGCACCAGCGGGAGCCAACCGTAGACGAGATCGCCAGGATGCTGGAGCTCAAGCGGGAGGACGTGGTCTTTGCCCTGGACGCCATTCTGGACCCGGTCTCCCTCTATGAGCCGGTCTACTCCGACGGAGGCGACACCATCTGTGTCATGGACCAGGTGAGAGACAGCAAGAACACCGACGAGAGCTGGCTGGAGCACATCGCCCTCAAGGAGGCCATGAACCGCCTCTCCGACCGGGAGCGGCACATCCTCAACCTGCGCTTCTTCGAGGGCAAGACCCAAATGGAGGTCTCCGCCGAGGTGGGCATCTCTCAGGCCCAGGTCTCCCGCCTGGAAAAGAGCGCCATTAACCAGATTAAGAAAAATCTGTAGGTGGGAAAGGCGCTCTTTTCCAGCGCCGGGAGCGCGGTGGAGGGGTCATTGTCGTAGAGAAAACAGTGTACCGCGCTGTGATAGAGGGCGGAAGCGCCGATTTGTATGGCCATATCCACATCGTCGGGGGTAAATTCGTGGAGTCCCTCCAGCGTACCATAGAGAGGGCGCGTATCCCAGACGAGCTGCATCAGGTCGTAGCGGGGCCAGCGATCCAGTTCTACGCGCCCGCATAGAAAGCCGCAGGCCAGCGCCCCCTGATCCATGCCCCGTACCAGACCGCGATAAGTCTCCAGCTCGGGGAGCCCCACATGGTCCAGGATCACAACGAGGTCGATGTCGCTCTCCGGTGTGGCCTCCCCCCGGCCGTAGCTCCCCTGAAGCCCGGCGAATATCAGCCTCTGGGGAAAGGCGTCTAACAGCCGACGGAGGAATTCCTCCGTCCAGGCGCAGAGATCCGTTAACATAATGAGCACCTCCTATTGAAATAAATGGATGCTCAATTTATCAGAAAATGGTGAGAAAGTCAAGGGAGTACGCTACGGAGAAAAAATCAGGCCAGAATTTCCGGCAAAATATCCGCCACCTCGGGATAGGGGAGAAGGGCGTCGGAGATATCAAGTGTGCGGGCCACATGCAGCTTCTTGCGGATGGAGGACGCGTCATCAAAAAGGATAAAGTGGGCGCCGTTCTGTTTATTCATATAGGTGAAGTAATGGGCGCACAGTTCGCCTGAGAAGAAAATGGTAGGACTGCGCTCCTCGATGCGAGCCTGCAGTGCTTCCTGGCTCAGGGGGATACCCTGCCCGGTGGGCGAGGGAAGGAAAAAGTCTTCGGCGGCGCGCTCTACAGCCAGCGCGATCCGGGATGCGCCGTACTGGGCGGCGGCCTCTTCCAGGCGCTGGTGCAGGGAGCCGCCAGAGAGGGCGGTGGGAATCAAAATTTTGGCGGTATCCGAATAGCGGGCGTAAAGTTCACTAATGTAAAAAGGCCAGCCCTGGCGTTCCAACAGGGGTGAGAGTTCGGCGATGACCCTGCCCAGCAAGGGGAAGGGACGGTCGAAACCGCAGATCACGCCGGTATAGCCTCTGGCTGTGCACTCCCGCATTACCTCCTGGCAGAAGGGACCGGGGTCGCCTCTGCCATCGAAGCCGGCGTCGTCGATCATCATGAGCCCGCCGCGGGCGGGGATGGGCAGATTGGCCCGGAACAGGTGGGGGCCGCCGCCCACCCGATACGCCATGTGGGCCAGGGTGAGGCCAAAGGACTGGGCCGCCATCATTTCGGTGGGAGCGGCCGCCAGGATCAGGTTGGATTTTGAAAGCATGTGGGTTGTCCCCCTTGTCCGTGTTGTGTTATAATGCAATCTATGCGGGCAAGATTATTTTCATGAGGTGAATACATGGCTTTTTCCCTGATTCCTGATCGTGTTTATTCCTCCATTTTTGAGATCGATGGGACGGAGCTCTCCCGGCACGGCGTCTCGTTATTGCTGGCCGATCTGGACAATACCCTGGCCAAATACGGACAGCCGGACCCGGAGCCCGCCGTCCAGCAGTGGAAATGCGGCCTGGCGGAGGCAGGGGTGGAGCTCTTTCTGCTCTCCAACAGCCGAAAGCCCACCCGGGCCGGACACTATGCGCGGTGCCTGGAGGTTCCCTATCTGGGCCATGCGGGAAAGCCGAGGACAGAGGGGTTTTTCAGGGCCATGGAGCAGATGGGCCGCACGCCTGCCCAAACCGCCATGGTGGGGGATCAAATTTTTACGGATATACTGGGGGCCAAACGCGCTGGCGTACTGGCCCTGATGGTTGAGCCGATGGAACTGCGGGGAAATCCCGGGCGCTATCTCCGCTATGCGGTGGAGGAACCCTTCCGGGCCTTGGGGAGGAGGAGATGAGTCTGTGGGTGTAAAATTCGGCCCTGCCGGGCAGGCGGGGAACTATCCGGGCAGGTCCTCGGTGGAATATCCTGGATGGCTTGCCTCACAGGGCCTGGACGCCTTTGAATATCAATGCGGGAAGGGCGTCAATGTGGGGGAAGAGACTGCTCGGGCAGTGGGTGTAGCGGCCAGAGAACATGGGATACAGCTCTCCCTCCACGCCCCTTACTTTATCAACCTGGCGAATCCGGACCCGGTGAGTTTAAAAAAGACCACCAACTACGTCCTGGCGGCCTGTCAGGTGGCGGACTGGATGGGGGCCGTCCGGGTCACGGTCCACACCGGCGCCCTGATGAAGCGGACCAGGAGGGAGGCGTTGGACATTGCCCTCATCTCGCTGCGGGAGGTCATCCGGGCCTGCGACGGGGAGGGGTACGGACATATCACCCTGTGTCCGGAGACCATGGGAAAGATCAATCAGCTTGGAGACTTGGATGAGGTACTGGAGCTCTGCCGGCTGGATGAACGGCTTTTGCCCTGCATTGATTTCGGCCATCTGTACGCCCGCTCCCTGGGGGAGCTTGAGGGCGAAGAGGCCACCCGGCGAATACTGGATCGCGTGGAGGAGAAGTTGGGGGCCGACCGGGCGTCTCGTTTTCACAGCCACTTCTCCAAAATTGCCTTTACACCCGGCGGAGGAGAAAAGTGTCATCTGACCTTTGACCAGGAGGATTTTGGGCCTGACCCGGTACCGCTGATGCGGGAGCTGGCGCGGCGGGGATGGAGCCCCACCGTGATCTGTGAAAGTGCCGGTACCCAAGCGCGGGACGCGCAGGAGATGCAGACGCTGTATCGGAGGTTTCTGAAGGGCCCCGGCGAAAAAGAGAGGGAAGGGGTCTGATGCGGAAGGCGCTGCTATTCCTCTTGATGCTGCTGGCGCTGCTCCTGTGTGCCTGTACGAGGGAGACCCATCCCAGCGTTTATGAGGTGGAGCAGAATGGAAGAGTCTACACGGTAGACAGAGAGAACGGCGTCCTCACGTGTGGGGGCCAGACATACCAATATTGTGTCGATAAGGATGGGAGTATTGAGATTCTCTATCCGGACGGCGCGACTTTCTGGTGGACAGTGAGGGGAAACACCGGCTTCGGCGGGTGGAGCGATGACTATACCGAGCGGGAGCGGGTTCCGGGAGAGGAACTGCTGGAGGTACTCGGCCATGAGATGCCCCGCTCTTCCGGGAATGGCGCCGGCGGAGGAGGAAATGCCCTGTTTGCCCTGGCGGCGCTTGGATTCGGCATATGGGGCCTGGCGGCTCCCTATTCGGCCTGGTATGCGGCTTATGGCTGGCGGTATCAGGATGCGAAGCCGTCCGCCCCTGCGCTGACGGCAGAACGGGTTGGCGGTATTGTGCTGATTGTGGTTGGACTGATCGCGTTTTTTTCCTGAAAGAATATTTATCATGACGGATTAAGAAAGGAAGTCATTAGGATGAATCATTTAAAACAGATCGCGGCCAGGCTGCCCGAATACGGTATCGACGCCATGCTGCTCACCAGTGAGCCCGGAGAGTTTTATGCCGTGGGCTTTCATGGAGAGGGCGTGGTGGTCGTCACCGCCGGGGAGTGCTTCTACTTTACCGACTCCCGGTATATCGAGGCGGCAAACCATCTGATCACCGGGGCCTCCATCTCTATGACCGACCGGAGCCGTAACTACAGGGCGATGGTCCAGGAGGTGGTGGATCGGTGCGGCGTCAAACGGATGGGATTCGAGGAGGAGTATTTGTCCGTTGCCTCCTATCAGATCTGGAAGGAGGGCGTTACCCCTGAGCTGGTCCCCGCCCAGAAGCTGGTGAACGGCCTCCGGGCCGCCAAGGACCAGGAGGAGATCGAGCTGATGGTCAAGGCGCAGGAGATCACGGATCGGGCGTTTCGTGAGATCCTCACGTTCATTCAGCCCGGCATGACGGAGCAGGAGATCGCCGCGAAGCTTCAGTACGACATGCTGCGTTTCGGCGCTATGCGGATGTCCTTTGACCCCATTGTGGCCTCGGGTCCCAACGGGAGCAAGCCTCACGCCATTCCGGGGCCCCGCAAGATACAGCGCGGTGAATTTGTCACCATGGACTTTGGCTGTGTATACGGGGGCTATTGTTCTGATATGACGCGCACCGTCGCCATTGGGGAGCCCACAGAGGAGATGAAGAAAGTCTATCACATCGTGTTGGAGGCCCAACTGGCGGGGATCGCCGCCGCCAGAGCCGGGGTGCCGGGAAAGAGCATTGACGCCGCCGCCAGAAAGGTCATTGAAGAGGCCGGATACGGCGAGTATTTCGGCCACGGCTACGGACACAGCGTCGGCATTGAGATCCATGAGTCCCCCAACGCCAACACCAGAGACGAGAGCCTAATGCCGGTGGGGGCCGCCGTGTCCGCGGAGCCGGGCATCTATCTGCCGGGGAAATTCGGCGTGCGCATTGAGGATGTGACCATTCTCACCGAAAACGGCTGTATCGATATCACGCAATCCCCGAAAGAGTTGATTATTCTTTGAAAGCAGGGGAAAAACCCTTGCAATACGGGGAAGAATAAGGTAAAATAACTTAGATAATCTATATGTCGGGTGTTGATGTGCCCGGCAAAAAATGAAAGCTGCTTTGGAGGATGAATACCAATGCCTATTACTGCCAGTGATTTTCGGAACGGCGTGACCTTTGAGATGGACGGCCAGGTGATGCAGGTCGTCGAATTCCAGCACGTAAAGCCCGGCAAGGGCGCGGCCTTTGTGCGCACCAAGATGAAGAATGTCATGACGGGCGCGGTCACTGAGACCTCCTTCAATCCCACCGCCAAGTTCGAGACGGCCTATGTGGAGCGCAAGGATATGGAGTACAGCTACAACGACGGCGATCTGTACTACTTCATGGACCCCGAGACCTTTGATTTGGTGCCTGTCAGCAAGGACACCCTGGGTGACGATTTCCGTTTTGTGAAGGAGAACATGTCCTGTAAGCTCAACAGCTATAAGGGCAAGATTTTTATGGTGGAGCCCCCCACGTTCGTGGAGCTGGAGGTCACAGAGACCGATCCCGGCTTCCGGGGCGACACTGCCACCAATGTGACCAAGCCCGCTACGCTGGAGACCGGCACGGAGATCAAGGTGCCTTTGTTCATCAACCCCGGCGACAGGATCAAGATCGACACCCGCAGCGGCGAATATCTGGAGCGCTGCAAGAAGTAAGCAAGCCGAAAGGCGATATTAAAGGAGATTTTTGCTATGACGATTACTGAGAAGGTCGCCTATCTGAAGGGGCTGTCCGACGGGCTGGGGATCGATACCGAAAAGTCCAAAGAGGGCAAGCTCATCTCTGTCATCATCGATATCCTGGAAGAGATGGGGATGTCCATTGAGGACCTGGAAGAAAACGCTACCGCTCTGGGTGAAGAGCTGGACGCCGTGTCCGACGATCTGGCCGACGTGGAGGAGTTCCTCTACGGGGAGGACGAGGACGAGGATGACGAGTGCTGCTGCGGCGATGAGGACGAGGACGACTTTTTTGAGGCAGAATGTCCCAACTGCAAGGAACCGCTGGTCATCGATGAGGACGTGCTGAGAGCCGGCGTGATCGAGTGCCCCAGTTGTCACAGCCAGTTTGCAGTGTCCGATGAATGCGACTGTGATGATGACGACTGTGATTGCGGTTGTGGCTGTGACCACGACGACGAATAAGGTGTGACGAAAAGCGCCGCCCGGCAACATTGTGCCGGGCGGCGCTTTTTCATCTGGGGAGAGGGATCTGCCCTGCGGTGGCGGAGAGATTCCGCCAGTCAGAAGGATTGGATCACAGCTCTATGGCCCGTCCGTGCTCCAGAAGGACCTTGCCAGGACAGTCCAGACGGTTGGCCTGGGTGTGATTATACGCATAGCTGGGGTCTGTATGGATAGGGATGGTGTGCTTTCCACCGATACGGCGGGCGCAGGTAGAGGCCTCGGCCGGGTCCATATTGTACACGCCGTCCACTGGCAGCAGGACCCAGTCCAGCTTCCTGGGGGCAAGGACCACCATATGGGGCATGGTGGAGGTGTCCCCCGCGTGATAGAGCGTGACGCCGTCCACCGTGAGGATGTAACCCACGCACTCCTTCGGATTGTGGTTCCGGTTTCCGGCGGGCACTGTCTGGATGTGGACGCCGTGGATGTCAAAGTTATGGTATTGTCCGCCGGCCAGCGCATCAGTGGACCGGATCACAGTGCAGTCCGGCCTTTGTGGTACCTTGCCCAAGTCGTTGTGGTCCTCGTGTTCGTGGGTGATGAGGACCAGATCGGCCGGCAGATCATAGCCCTCGCCGGCAAAGGGGTCAATATAGATGACCGTGCCGGAATGGGTGGTGATGCGGCAGCTTGCATGTCCCTGAAAGAGCAGTTTAGCCATAACGATACCTCCTTGTATCACAGCCTCTGTTTACGGAAACAAAATGTAACGGCGAAAAAGATCGCCAGGTACAGCGTAATGGCGGCGCCGGCGGAAGCTTCAATATAATAAGAGGTCATCAGGCCGGCAATGCCGGCGCAGACGGCCGACAGAAGGGAGACGAGATGATACTGACGCATGTTTCGGGAGACGTTCCGGGCCGCTGCCCCGGGCAGCACCAGCAGGGAGTTGATCACCAGCAGGCCCACCCAGGTCATGGAGATGGTCACGACCACAGCGATGGCGGCGGAAAACAGGGCTTCCTGCCAGAAAACCTGGATGCCGCGGCTGTCCGCCAGGGCAGGATGGACCGAGGCGAGCATGAGCTGATTGAAGGAACAGACCCATAAGACGACGACCAGGGCCAGGATTCCGGCCAGCAGACCGATTTTACGGGGCTCCACGCTGAGGATGTCGCCGATGAGCAGAGCATTGAACTTGGTGAAGCTGCCGCCGCCCAGAGTAGCGATAAAAATACCCAGAGCCACGGCTGTGGAGGAAAAGACGCCGATCACAGTATCGCTGGCCAGGCTGGTCCGTTTGCGCACAAAGGTAAAGAGCAGCGCAAAGACCACGGCGAACAGAACGGCGAACCACATGGGGTCGGCGCCGGAGAAGAGGGTGACGGTAGAGCCGAGCAGGGTGCCGATGGCGATTCCGGTAAAGGCGGAGTGACCCAATGCGTCGGAAAAAAAGGACATCCGACTCTCCACCACCATGGTGGAGAGCAGCCCGAAGAGGGGGGAGATGACCAGTACCGCCAGCAAGGCGTTCTTCATGAAGAACATGGAGCCCGGCTGCGCCCATTCAAAAGGCAGCAGATCGACAATGGAGTACCACAGATTCAATTGGTCCACCCCCTTCCCAGAGAGAGATGAAACACGTCCCGGAATTCATGGGAGGACAGGACTTCTCTTGGAGGCCCGGACTTGAGCACGGAGCTCTGTAGCAGGATCACCTTGTCCGCGTACTCCTCCAGCGTGGCGAAGTCATGGGTGGAGAGGAGAATGGAGAGATCATACTGCTGCCGCACCTCGTCGAGCATGTCGAGGAGCTGCCGCTCCCCCTCGATGTCCACACCGGAGAGGGGCTCGTCCAGGATGAGGATATGGGGAACCGGCTCCAACGCCATAGCCAGCAGGACCCGCTGGAGCTCTCCGCCGGAGAGAGAGCCGATGCGCTTATCCACCAGGGGCTCGGCGTGGACCCGGCTCAGGCAGCGGAGGACCCGTTCCCGCAGCTTTTTCGGGGTGGGCAGAAAAACGGGCCAGTCCGCGATGGAGGCGATGAACAGGTCCAGCACGCTCACCGGGTCGCCGCGGTCGAAGCTGGGGCTCTGGGGCACATAGCCGATGAGCGGACGGGTGTGTTTTCCGCCGGCGCGCTGGAAGTCGATCTCACCGGAGTGGGGCAGTTGTCCCAGGATCGTCCGGAACAGGGTGGACTTTCCCGCCCCGTTGGGGCCGATGAGGGCGGTGATTTCCCCGCAGTGGAGATGGAAATTCACGTCTTCCAGAATGACCTGGTCACCCATGGATACCCCAAGGTGGGCCACCTTGAGGCAGCAGGAACGGTCACAGCCGGAACCGGAGAGATTGTCATGCTTGCGTACGCTCATTGTACCCTTACCTGCCCCTCGCTCAGCGCATTGGCGATGGTCTCCACATTCGCGGAGATTGCGTCGCAGTAGGAATCCAGGCCGTCTCCATCGCCGCTCATGATCATGGAAAGCGGGCAGACCGCCACACCGGTTTCGCGGGCAATGGCCTGTGCGGTGGAATCGGAGCCATTGACCTCGGTAAAGATGGCGGGAATCTCATAGGTGCGGATGAGCGACACGATCTCCCTGATCTCGGCGGCGCTGGCCTCGCTGCCCTCCTCCTCTTCAATGGCCTTGAGAATGTCCAGGTCAAAAGCCTGAGCAAAGTACTGGAAGCCGTCGTGGAAGGTGATGAGTTCCCGGTGCGGGAGTCGAAGGTCGGGCTGATCCGAAGCGATGATATCCCGGAGCGTGGATTTCCAGTTCAGGAGCTGGGCGGAGGCATCCTGAGCACGTTTTTGATACGCTTCGGCATGGAGCGGATCGGCCAGGGCCAGACCGGCGCCGATGTTTTCCACCATTTGCGCCGCCCGGCCCGGGTCCATCCAGATATGGGGATCGAAGTGGTCCCCCGCTTCCTCGCTGTCGCCGTGGTCGTGGTCCTCATGTCCCTCGTAAGGGAGCAGCTCGACGCCCTCCGAGCTGTCGATGACCATGGCGGAAGAGGCGGCCAGGGCGTCGTCCATGAAGTCCTCCAGGCCCACGCCGTTCATGACGATCACATCGGCCCCTTCTATGATCTTCATATCGCCGACCGAGAGGGTATAATCGTGGAGACAGCTCATGGGCTGATTGATGACGGCGCTTACCTTCACGCTCTCCATCTCACCGACAACGGCCCTTGTGAAGAGGTAGACGGGGTAAGTGGTGGCGGCAATGGTCAGCGTATCCCCCTCCTGGGAAGAAGGGGCTTCCCCGCCGGACACGCCGCAGGCGGAGAGGGTGAGACAAAGAACAAGGAGCAGGGGAAAAATCGACTTTTTCAAGAGAACACCTCAAATACAATTTGCTGGCTGTTGTTATTATACCCTCTGGAACGCGGTTTGTAAAATAAAAGTGCGGGCGGCGATCCAAACCGGATTGCCGCCCGCGCCGTCTATGCGGGATCAGAGGGGGTAAGGAGGCGCTTGTAGTAGGAGTCAAGCTGATAGAGAACGGCCGCGGGATTGTGACCGGTGACCCGATCTTTGGCGACCAGAGTCGTGACCAGGGCGTCGGAGTAGCGGTAAAAGAGACTGTCATGCCCGACGCACAGGCCAACCACAATGTTGAGCTCTGTACCCTCCCGATTGAGGCGCTTGGCTTGGAGGATAGGATTGCACATGTTTTTTCCCACCGCGTGGCAGGCCGGATCGATCCCCACCGCGGTTTTGTCCATCGCCCCGGCCTTGCAGGCGATGCCGAATACCGCAAAGCCGTGCGCACGGAGGATCCGGGCCAGAGCGCGGCTTTCCCGGATCAGGCCCACGCAGGTGGCGATCCCAAGCTTGCGAAAACCCATGCGGCGGGCAAAATCCATAATCTCCTCTACGCGGGTGAGCTTACAGTACCCTTCAAATTCCACCTGTGCCGCGGTCAGCATGATCTCGCGGTTCCGATCCTCGTCGTAGAGGGCCAGCGCCTCTTCCAGTTCCCCCTCTTCCAGGGAGGTGGTAAGGCAGAATTCTGGGTATTGATGTTTCTGTGTGCTGCAATTGATCACGCCGCAGTCAATACAGGAGCGGCAGACAGGATCATGCTTCTCCATGGACATACCCTCCAAAGCACTTGTTAATATAGGGGAGGCGGAAACAGGGATTCACTGTGCGTAGTAGTTGATGAGACAGCCCGCCAGAATGATATCCCGTTCCTCACGGGTAAGGCCGGGCAGCTTCAGCGTCAGAGGGGTCTCCTTGCCGTCCTGGAGCAGGGTGGCGGCGATCTCCTCTCCGTCGCCCTCCAGCAGCGCGCGGATACCGGGAATGTAGACCTGGTCGCCGGGCTGGAGGTTCTTTTCCGGCAGGCCGTCGCAGAGGAAGGGCAGCATGCCCCAGTTTACCACATTGGAGCGGTAGCGCTTGGTGGCATATTCCTGGGCGATGTTGGCGCAGCCGCCCAGCACCCGCTGGCAGGAGGCCGCCTGCTCCCGGGCGGAGCCGTCGCCGGGCCGCAGAGCCATCACCAGAGAACCCAGACCGGTACGCTTGGGATCGTAGGACAGGAGGGCTTCGGTGGGCTCGCCCGCCCGGCGCCTGCGCTCCTCGGCAAGGATCTGCTTGGCCCGGGGCACATACTGTGGGTCCTTTCGGGAAAGGGCGAACTCCGCCAGACGAAGCGGGTTGGAGCGATAGGAGGAGGTCTCGCCGGAGGGGATGAGCTCATCGGTGGTGGTCACCGGGTCGTAGATGGCGGCACAGACCGTCAGGAGCAGATCCTCGGTCAGGGGCACCTGCTCCGGCCAGTCGGCAATGTTGGGGCCAAAGACCAGCTCGGCATCCGGGTCGGGCCTGCCCACACCGTAGTAGACGCGGGAGCGATAGGCGGAGTCGTCATAGCGATAGGGCTCGCAGGCGTGGTCGATGGGGATTTCAGGAAGCTCGTCCGCACCGGTGAGCACCCCTCCGTTCAGGGCGGTGGCGGCGATGCTCCGGGCATCCATCAGGGCCACATAGGAGATTTGGCCGTCCCCCGGCTTGCTGCCCTCGCGGTTGGGGAAGTTGCGGGTGGAGTGGCGGATGGAGAAGGCACCGTTGGCGGGCACATCCCCCGCACCGAAGCAGGGACCGCAGAAGCAGGAGCGGATGGAGGCGCCGGAGGCCATCAGGGAGGCGATATAGCCGTTTTTAGTCAGCTCCAGATGGATGGGCATGGAGCCGGGATAGCAGGAGAGCCAGAATGCATCCGCGCCGATGGAGTGGCCGTCCAGGATCTGCGCGGCCCGGACCAGATTCTGATAGGTGCCGCCGGAGCAGCCGGCGATGACGCCCTGATCCACATGGAACTGGCCGTTCACGATTTTGGCGGTGAGAGAGGCGGCGTTCCGAATGCCGAGCTGTTCCGCGGCGTCCAGGTCCACCTGGTGCAGAAGGTCGGCCATATTGGCCTTGAACTCCCGAATGGGATAGGCGTTGGAGGGGTGGAAGGGGAGCGCGATCATGGGCTCCACAGTGGAGAGATCAATTTCAATGAGGGCGTCGTAGTATGCCCCCTCCGCCGGAGCCTGCGACTGGAATTGATCCCCGCGGCCCAGAATATCCAGGTGCTCCCTGGTGATATCATCGGTGGACCAGACGGAGGAGAGGCAGGCCGTCTCCGTGGTCATGACGTCGATGCCGGAGCGGTAATCCATGGAGAGGCGCTCCATACCGGGGCCGAAGAACTCCAGAACGGCATTTTTGACAATGCCCTCCCGGAAGGTGGCGCCGATCAGGGCCAGCGCTACGTCCTGAGGACCGGTGCCGGGACGAGGCGCGCCGGTGAGATGGACTGCGATGACCTTGGGATAGGCGATATCGTAGGTCTTTTCCAGAAGCTGGCGGGCCAGCTCAGGGCCGCCCTCGCCGATGGCTACGGTACCGTAAGCACCGTAGCGGGTATGGGAGTCGGAGCCCAAGATCATCCGTCCGGGGGCGGCGTACCGCTCCCGCATATAGGAGTGAATGACCGCCTGATGGGCGGGGACAAATTCGCCGCCGTACTTCTTGGCGGCGGAGAGGCCGAAAACATGGTCGTCCTCATTGATGGTACCGCCCACGGCACACAGAGAATTGTGACAGTTGGTGAGCACGTAGGGCAGGGGAAAGGCGGTGAGGCCGGAAGCCCTGGCCGTCTGGATGATGCCCACGTAGGTGATATCGTGGGAGGCCATGGCGTCGAATTTGATCTTCAACCGTTCCAGGTCGCCGGAGGTGTTGTGCGCCCTGAGGATGGCGGAGGCCATGGTGCCGGTCCGCTCCGCCGCAGGCCGGGGATGGGCGGGGATGAAGCCTCCGCCCTGATAAAGTACGGGGGAATTGGTGATTTGGATCATAGTTTTGGATACCTCCATCGGGGCCCTTGGTGTACAAAAGCAAATGCGGCTTTTGCGTGAGAAATGCCGCCAGGCGCCCCACCGGCCTTGCTGGCTGGCGCACTGCCCTTTGTATATCCAGGGTAAGATCATAAAGAATAAAATGTATTATATCATAAAGCACAAGGCAGGACAAGCCCGGGGAGGGACTGCATCAAAGTAAAAAAGCAGGGCGCGCCGGTCGGCGCGCCCTGCCCGAGATCAGATTACAGCATATTCATCAGGTTGAAAGCCACGACGAGCCCGGAGAATACGATGGACACGGTGGAGCACAGCTTGATGAGAATATTGAGGGAGGGACCGGAGGTATCCTTAAACGGATCGCCCACAGTGTCGCCCACGACGGCGGCCTTATGGCAGTCGGAGCCCTTGCCGCCGTGATGGCCGGACTCGATGTACTTCTTGGCATTGTCCCAAGCGCCGCCGGCATTGGACATAAACACGGCCATGGCGAAGCCGGTGACAGACACGCCGCCCAGAAGCCCCACTACGCCGGTGGGCCCCAGGATCAGGCCGGTGAGGATGGGCACCACGATGGCCAGCAGAGCGGGCGCCACCATCTCGTGGAGGGCGCCCTTGGTGCACAGGGCCACGCAGGACGCGTAGTCAGGATCGGACTTGCCCTCCATGATGCCGGCAATCTCACGGAACTGGCGGCGGACCTCCACCACGATGGACTGCGCGGCGGTCTGCACGGCGCTCATGGTGAATGCGGAGAAGACAAAGGTGAGCATGGCGCCGATGAACATACCGACCAGCACGGTGGGGCTGGTGAGGGTGAAGTTCAGGACCTCGGCGGTCTTGGTCTGGACGATGTCCACGTAAGAGACCAGGAGGGCCAGAGCGGTGAGGGAGGCGGAGCCGATGGCGAAGCCCTTGCCGGTGGCGGCAGTGGTGTTGCCCAGGGAGTCCAGAGCGTCGGTGCGCTCGCGGACCTCGGCGGGGAGGCCGCTCATCTCGGCGATGCCGCCGGCATTGTCGGCCACGGGGCCGTATGCGTCGGTGGCCAGCGTGATGCCCAAGGTAGAGAGCATGCCTACGCCGGCGATGCCGATGCCGTAGAGGCCCTTGTTGAACTCAGCGGTGAAAAGACCGCTGGCGTCCACGACGTTCAGAGAGCCGCCGGCGGCAAAGTAGCTGATGAGAACGGCGGCGGCGACAATGAGGATGGAGGCTACGGTGGACTTCAGCCCCAAAGAGATGCCGCCGATGATGACGGTGGCGGAGCCGGTCTCAGAGGAGGCGGCCAGCTTCTGCGTGGGCGCATAGGTGTCGGAGGTGTAGTATTCGGTGAAATAGCCGATGGCGCAGCCGCCGATCAGACCGGCCAGAATCGCCACATAGACGCCCCAGTTGCCCACGATGGTATATGTAAGGGGCGCGGCGACAAGGGCGGAGAGCAGGGCGGCCAGATAGGTGCCGGTGCGCAGGCTCTTCAGCAGAGACTTCTGATCGGCGTTCTCCTTGGTCTTGACAAAGAAGGAGCCGATGATGGAGCAGACGATGCCCTCCACGGCCAGGCACACGGGCAGGAGCATACCGGAAAAACCATAACCCGCCACGGCGGAGAGCGCGAAGGTGGCCAGAATGGAGCCGACGTAGGACTCATAGAGGTCGGCGCCCATACCCGCCACATCGCCCACGTTGTCCCCCACGTTGTCGGCAATGGTGGCG
>ERZ857503.200-NODE-200-length-57736-cov-12.471698_pt1 | contig 57736 bp, 49 predicted proteins | sample MGYA00519766_ERZ857503 | MGnify/ENA primary metagenome ERZ857503 (study PRJEB31778, sample SAMEA3449345) | human gut metagenome | biome: human gut; feature: human-associated habitat; material: faeces | place: United Kingdom | collected 2010/2012 ...
TTACTATAAATAAAAGTAATATTTAATATTGTTGAAACCTCAACATCTGATACAAACTCTTTTGCGGAATCAACAAATTCATTTTTACTATTATAAGATAATTGAACAACAAGTATTTTGTTTTGAGAGCTTTATTTTGACCATTATCTTTTTTATCTTATTGGTATGATTATAAAACATATACTACAATTCTGGAAGAAGAATTGAATGTCCTTATAATGCAAAAGCTTTTTTACTAGATAAAATCAATAATATCATATTGTAAATATAAGGCTAAATCTGTATTTTACAGTTATAAAAAAAACTTTAAATCTAACAAATAAATTTATATATGTATTATAATCAAATTCTTAAGATTAAAGTATCCGGAATTATCTAACATAAAACTAACATTTATATTTTAAAATAGAATCAGCTCACAAGCTATTTCTAGCTAAGCATTTCCGGTACCGTGAATGATGATTTCGGTCTGGTTACCGGTGCGTCAGTCTTCGTAAAAGGTACAAGCAACGGTTGTATCACCGACTGCATTAGCCAATGTATCTTCCGAAGAAACCTTGGTCATTTCATTCATTGGTTATCAAACACAAGAAGTTCCGGTAAACAATTAGCGGAAGTTTTTCATCAACTTAAGAGAGGGCTCACAACAACTGCAAGAAGTAGTGGTAATGGCAATGGGTTATGGTGATGTCCGCTGCAAACACCTAACAGGTTCTATCGTTAAAGCAGACATCAAGTTATTTGGGGATATTCCTAAAAAAATAAAATGTAAGAGGGTGCACTTCATCTTGAACAAGTATATGACATGCTCGATAAAGCATTTGATAAGTGTGATAACCTTGACGGACTCGTACTTCATTCTGATCAAGGTTAGCAATACCAACACTTCGGATATCGGAAAAGGCTTGAAGAGCATCATATAATTCAAAGTATGTCGAGAAAGGGAAACTGTCTGGACAACTCTATGATGGAGAATTTTTTCAGAATTATGAAATCTGAACTTCTATACGCTGAAAAGTTCGAGTCTCCGGAAGACTTCACAAAGGCTTTGGAAGGATATATAGATTATTATAATAATAAAAGAATTAAGTCCCGGTTAAAAGGAAAGAGTCCAGTACAATACCGAACTCTTTCTATAACTGGATAGTGTTTAACCAGTCCAAATTTTTGGGGTCACTTCATCAGTCGGACACCCTCTTTATTTTTGGAAGGAGGCTATCCCGAACTCGCGTTATAAGTTTAGTTGCCGAACCACTCTATAGCCATGGGATTTCCTATGGTGGTTATCATAGGAATAGGATTAATCTTATCTGTCTGAGGATTGAGATAATAGATGCCTTTTGTTGTCGTTGAAGCATTGGCGATTGCCAAACCGTCTTTATATTTAGACACTAACACGCCATAGCCATTGGACAAATCCAATCCTTCTATTTTCTTCATCTTCTGATTGTATAAATCAAAGACTACAGCTCGGCTCGCTATAGCGCCATGTCCCGTTTCTCCTGGTTTGTAATAACCGGGAATATCAATGTATCCGTAGGCTTTGCCATTGGCTGCATAACAAATTGAAGCGGCAAAACCAGCTACTTTCTCTTCTCCTTCGATAGAAGCTCCGGTTATCGTCCAATGGTATGTTGGATCAAAGTCTGTTTCTCCTTTCTTAATCCGAAGTATGCCGGCCTTATGACCTGCCACCATTCCGAAGTTCCCGAGACAAGAAATGTATATATCGCCTTTTTCATCCATGAATAAAGACTTGGGGTCGATCGGACGTGTGGCTTGAGAAAAACCACTGGTTTTCTCTGAAATCATCTTGACCAACTTGTCCGTCTTGGTGTCAATGACGGCTACATCTGCTTGTTTGTAATTCTCAGGGCTTGTCCAACCTCCCACCATCTGGCTTAGACCAGCAAACACATATCCGTCACGCTCAATCATGATTCCGATGTCCGGATTATTATCTTGAATACCCAAAGAGGTCAGGTTGATCTCTCCTGTCTTCTGCATCGTTTCGGGATTAAATATGTAAATCAGTCCTAGTCCGGCAAGCGATAGATAGGCTTTTGTGGAAGATAGTTTGACAAGATTGTTGGCACTGTTATTGGCAGGCAATTGCAAGCTTCCCTCTCTTTGTAAAATTCCATTCGTGCGACGGTATTTAATCAGTTCGTTTTTGTCCATTGTCAAATGATAGCTTGGGAAGACATAGACTTCCTGACCTATTATCATAGGATAAGAACTGCCAAAGGGAACATTTATACCATTGTTGTTATTGGTAGCCATCGTCTTGCCTAATACAGGCTCATCAATGAGTTGCATATAAACCGTTCCATCCATACCTGTTGCATTGGGTAGGGCTGTTGTTAGGAGAATCTTTCCCGAACCTCCTGCAATAGGATTGTCCGGATCATTCTTGTCACATGAGTTAAGGCACAATGCAGCGAATATCGCTGCTACAAAAAATACATTCTTTTTCATTTCTTTTTTTGTTTAATGATTGTTAATTTGTTACTTAAATACGTATCTGAATCTGATAGTGAAGCTACGTCCGGGTAAAGGACGGTTAAACTCGCTGATCATTTTTGTATCGGTCAGGTTGTTTATTTTTCCCATAATGAAGTAGCGCCCATTGCCAAAGCTTTGCTCAAAGCCTATATTGCACGAGAGGGCTCGAGGTATGCGATGCTGCTGGAATTGGCTTTGTTCGAAGTCGTACAGATATTCTTCCACAAATGAAGCATCGGTGAATATGCGCGTATTCATCCCGCTGCCTCCGAACAGATTTTCTTTGTGAAACTCCAATCCTGCGTTTGCCATCAGATAGGGTATATTGGGCATACGGCTACCTTTGGTAGGGTTGGCAACAGTTGTATTTTGTTCATACTTACGCACATCTCGCAGATCTTGGTAAGTGGCGTTCACATAGCCATAGAGCCACCGTGTCATGTCGGCTTTCACCTCTGCTTCCATACCAAGAGTCCGCATCTCGCCGAAGTTCTGATACTGCGACTGCAAGAATCCGCCCGTAAAGCGAATCATGTCTTTGAGATGCATATAGTATCCGTTCAGTTCAATCTGTAAGTTAGAGGAGGCTTTTCCAGTTAAATCGAATAACATTCCTATGTTGACACTTATATTGCGTTCGGGAGTGAGATTGCCGGCAGGAGCTATCACGTATCCATCACCCAACAGTTCCTCTTCCGATGGAAGCCTTACATCATATCCGAACGAAGCTTTTGCCATCAGACTGGGTGTGATGCGGTAGCGAAGTGCATTGCTGATGCCGAAATCATTCTTGTGTGTGTCTATATCCTCTGCTGTCTTTACCAGGACACTTGCCATCCGCGTTTTCATCGAGTAGTAGTAATACTTGACGTTGAAAGAGTTAAGGAACTTATCGTTCGAGGTGCGATAGTCGTAATTCAAGCCTGCCACCCAACTGAACATATTGCTTGGAAAGTCGGTACGATAACCTATGACCTTGTCCTTCATCCCATCACGAGGGTTGGCATGAGCGTATTTCAGCAAAGAGTTGAAGTTTACCGAATGGTTCTCATTGACAAGATAGTTGAGATTCAATTTGTGCTGCAATTGATGCTTTTCATTCGTCAATAATGAAGCCCATTTGCCGATTTCGCCGCCGAATTCGGAAACTGCCGGATAATGCGTTCCATCCCAATGTGTGCGGTGCGAGGCGGTATCGGCAAAATGATAGTCGGTATAGATATACCCCAGCTGCCAGTCCAAGTCCAGGCCGTCTAAGAGGAAGTTTTCTTTCTCCATCTTATTGGCGAAAATAAAGGCGTTGGAATGGCTGTGTGCATGCCGGATGTTCGATTCTATCCCCTGTATATCTTTGTAAGTATGTATGAAAACGGGTTCAAACTCCACCAAGTCAAACCACCACTTCCGTGCCTTAAAGCTACCGCCGATGACTGTTTTTTTAAACTTGTCGTGATCGCGGGTTATAGTAAGCCCCTCTTGAAAAGGAGACTTCATCTTGTAGTCGTTGTCGGCATAGGTATAAAAACCTCCCAGCCCGAACTCGATTCCTTTTGGGGCAATGTTCATCTTGCTCACAACGGATGCATTGTGCGTATTGAAACTGCCGTAAGAATAGTTCACGTCCAAATATTTAGGCGGATACTCTTTGATGACAATATTGACCGCACCACCTACGGCAGAACCTCCGAACTTGGCAGGGACAACTCCTTTGTATATCTCGATGCGGTCGATCATTTCGACCGGAATATCATTGATGTCGATAAAATCGGAATTGTCGTTCATCGGATTCCCGTCAATGAAAAGCCCGATGCGTTTGCCTTCCAGTCCGCGCACCGATATGCGAGAGGTACTGCCCGTTCCACCCGTGGCACGCACGGTGATTCCGGCAGTTTTTGCCAGAATGTCTTGTACATTGTTAACCGTTCCTTGTATCTGGTTCATGCTGATAACGGATATGGGCATGGCCTGCTCCCGTAACTTACGGGCTTCGCTCTTACCCATCACTACCACCTCGTCCAACGATTTTGCTTCGGCTTTCAGGCGGATGATGATTTTTTTCCCTCTCTCTTTACCCACCGTGAGCTTGCGGGTTTGCGTGTGGTAGCCTATAAACCTTACAGTAAGCGTATAAGTGGCTGCGGGAACATCGGAAAGTAAGAACTCGCCATGCCCGTCTGTCACAATGCCCTTTTTCAGCTCTTCGATGAAGATGGTTGCGCCGGGCAGTGGTTCTTCGCCTGCATTGTCGATGACCACGCCTGCAATCCGTCCTCCACCTGTTTGGGCGGACACGCTGATACCTGTGAGCATCAGCGTGAAAAAGAAAAATAATACTTGCTGCTTCATTGTTTCTTGTTATGAATATTAAAGAGCAGAATCGGGTGCTTCGGGCAAATCTCCGGGATTCGGACTCGGTTTAGCCGATCCGGCCTCGCTTTCACGTATCACCACATGCTGTACGTTTTTTGCCTGATTGCGCATTTCGAGTTTGGGAAAAAACTGAATGCGTGGTGTTTTGAGAGTTTCGGCGGTAACGGCTTTTTCCGTTTCCACGCGTTTCCCGTTGGATACAACCTTAAATGACCCGAGGTTGGCCAGGTCAACGGTTCTGCCGCTGAGCATCTCTTCACGTACGATTTTCGCCAAGGCGGTGATGGCTGACCGCACGTCGGCACGGCTCAGGGCTGTGGCATTGACAATCCGATCCTCTAGCTGCTTGGTGGTAATCTTGTCTTGTGCAATGGGAGAGGCGTAATACATGGTTTTGCCCTTGTGTTTACCGATGCGCATCTCTTCTTTTTTTACGTTGTATAGTAACATGACTTTTGATGTTTTTGATGGTTATACTTTGAATAATTTTGCTGTTCTACTTAAACAGCTTCAGTAAACGGCTTTGATCGCTCCATTGGAACGTCTTTCACCGTTTAACTTAAACGATTCCGATTGCTTAAGTCCGCATTCTCTTTAACTGCTGTCGTATGTCTTCTTCATAATCTTTTCAAATTTTGTTTATGGTTATTAAAATGGTGTGGATCTCAAAAGCAGTATTTAGCCTTTGCCCATACTTCCGAATTGTGCTTATACGGGCCGAACATACCCTCGCTTCCTCCGAACCAGTCGTAGCCTGCCAAGAGGTGGATGTGGTCGTTCAGGGCATAGTCAGCCGTGAAACGGCTGAACCAGCCCTTGTGGTTGAGGTCGAAATAGGTGAAGTCGGAAAGCTGTAAGTTGCTGTCCAGTAACTTCTTCGACACGCAGAGCGTAAGGAGCGAATTATGGCGGGGCTGTGCGACGTAGCTTTCGTACTTGAAAATACTCTCGGAAGAGAACTGAGCCATCACTGTCCATTCATGAGGGGCATACCAGTCGGCCCCCACCAACCAATTGATGGTGTTGAATCCTTTTTGAGGGGTGGAGGCGGCTTGCTGTATGTAGCTGAAATGCTTCCCGAGGTTGAAGGCCGCTTCGCCGCGCAGCACGAACTGTCCCAAGGGCTTTGAGACATCGCCTCCGACGAATCCCATGCGGTAGTATCGGGGCGAAACCGTAAGTTGGGAGCCCGATGGTTTGTACTCGATGACGGGCATCTTGTTCCACGTATGCAGCGCGGCAAGCGAGAAGTCTACCCCCGGCAGGGCGAAAGAGAGCCTGCCCCCGTATTCTACGTTGGAGAGGCGTAGCTCGGGGCGGCTTCCCTCCGCGTCCCAGACAAGGGACCGGGGTGTTTCTTTAGGCAACACGCTCCACGGATTGGCGGCATCGGTGGGCAGCTTGTATCCTTCGAAAGTGGGAACGGCAAGCAGTTCGAGCTTTATCTTGTCGTTGAAGACGAAGAACCGCAGGGCATTGACGGGCATGCGGATGTCGTCGTAGTCTTGCGCCAAGAACTCGGTCATATCCATGGGTGAGACGAGGTCGGTGATACGTACGCCGTCGGCCGCACCCCAGATGACAAGTTGTCGCCCGAGACGAAAGCCCCAGTGCTCCTGCCGATGGTCAAGGTATGCTTCCCGCAGTTCAAAGCCGGTGCGCTCTTTCAGCAAGGCGTTGTAGGTAGCGTTGAACGAGACGAAGAGCGAAGAGCCTGCGAAGTTTTTGCCGACCTCGCCCCTGAGTCGGGTACGGGAAGACATCCAATCGTTCGGCTTTTCGGAGCGGAAGGCGTGGTAGGTGTCGACAAGGCCTTTGAGCTGCCACGACGATTCGCCCGCTCCTTGTCCCCAAACTCCATGCACGGGGCAAAACAGAAAGACCGAGAGGCAAAGCCCCGCGGAAAGACGATTGAACGCTTTCATCAGAACCTGCCTTTCTCTAACGTGGTCACGTTAAACTTGCTCTCCTCCATGGGAATGTTGTACGTCGGATTCTTGATTTCGAGAACCGTCTGATGCTCGGTTTGCACGTTGGTCATGTGCATCTTCCGGGCTACCCAGAAGCCCTCTACCTTGGCAATATCCGACATCTCGAGACGACGGTGCAGCTTGCCCATCTTGTCGTAATATTCCACCCTGACAGGTATCAGACAGTCCTGACGTATCAGGGCCGTTTTCCTGGAGTAAATATCACGCTTGTCCTTAGGCAAGGATTCCAGTTTCCAGCACTTCTGTCCGTCGACGGTTTCTTCGCCCAGGAGCGTGTGCGTATCCTCGTCCACGTTGCGGCTGCCCATGTCGTCGTAGGTAAAGTCGCTACCCATAAAGTAGTCTTGCTTGGCAGACGAACCGCTGATACGGCGCGTTTTCTTTATGGCGGGCAGATAGAGCCATTTGTCATCGTCCTTGTTTAGCTCATCATAATCCCACGTCAAGAAGCCCGTCCCCTTTACATCGCCGGGATATTGGAAGAACATGATGCTCTTGCGGTCTTTCTTTTCTTTGCCCACATCGATGGAGTAGGAAATGAGCTTGCGTTCGCGCACCGCTCCGCGTTTGTTGATTAACGTCATAACCATTTCAGACCGACGGGTATCGCCGTCGGGACGGTCTTTTACCTTTTGGGCAATCTCTCTGCCCGTTTGTGCGCATGTTGTGGCAGCGAACCCCACCACAAGCATGGCTACTACTGCGATTGATCTCTTCATTTGTCCTTTTTCTTTATAATTGATTCTGATTGATTCGATTTATATTCCGGTCTCCTTCTGCCGTGCTACCATGCGGGCAAATTCGCCGTTTCGGGCAAGCAGTTCGTCGGGTGCTCCTTGTTCTGCGACGGTTCCGTCTTTCAGCACCACGATATGATGAGCGTTGGCAACGGTGCGCATACGGTGTGCGATGATGACGACGGTCTTGTTCTTGATCAACTCCGATATACCGGCCTGTATCAACGTTTCGTTCTCTACGTCCAGACTTGCCGTTGCTTCGTCCAAGAGGATGACAGGAGCATCTTTGAGAAGCGCACGGGCAATGGATATGCGTTGGCGTTCGCCTCCCGATAGCGATTCTCCGTTTTCGCCTATCAAGGTGTCGTAACCGTTGGGCAGCCGGGCGATGAACTCATCGCAACGGGCAAGACGTGCTACCGCTTTCACCTCTTCCTCGGTAGCGTCTTTCTTCCCGATTTTGATGTTGTCCATGACGGAAGCGTTGAAAAGCAACACGTCCTGAAAGACTACGGCATAGTTTTTCAAGAGCATTTCGGGATCTATTTTTGAGATGTCCCGTCCGCCAAGTGTGATCTTTCCGCCATGAATATCCCAAAAGCGGGCAGCTAATTTTGCCGAAGTGCTTTTGCCTCCCCCCGAAGGTCCCACAAGTGCCGTTACTTTGCCTTGCTTGGCAGTGAAAGAGACGTTGCGCAGCACCTGCTTGCTTGTCTCGTAAGCAAAATCGACCTTGTCAAAACAGATGTCGTAACCCTCTACCGTGCAATCCTCATCGCCTTGCTGTGCGGGCATGTCGTTCATCTCACGTATGCGGTCGATACGCACATCGAGTAGTATCAGTGTCGCCATATGGTTGAACACGTCCATGATGGGGTTGTAGATGCTGGCTACAACGAGCAGGAAGACCAAGTAAGTGAACATGTCGATGCTGCCCAAACCAAGTAAATAAGCTCCCGCAATGATAACGCTTGCCAAACCAAGTTTCAGGATAGACTGTGCACTGCCCACAAGCCCCGCTCCGAGAAATTCGCCTCGCTGCAGAGTGGCTTCATATATCTCGAGCTGTTTGTCTAAACGGTCGCAATAGGCTGCCTCTCCGTTGTACGATTTAATCTCCTGCGCCGCTTCAAGCCCTTCCTGTATCTGCTCGGTCGTATCACGCCTTACGTGATAGTACTCCTTATTAGCTTTATCCATAAGCCTTTTTCCTAAGAAGATGACCGTTGTCGCTACCGGTACGACCCCAAAGAGAGCAAGGGCCAGTTGCCAGTTGTAGAAGAACATCCCGGTGGCAATCAAGATAATGCTGATGACAGAGGCGAAGAGTTGTGGAACTGTGTGAGAGAAGAGGGTTTCCAACATGTTACAATCCTCCATCATCGTAGCGGTGAGATCCGAAAGATTCTTTTCTCCGAAGAAAGCCAAAGGCAATTTACGCAGCTTCTCGGCAATGCCAATACGACGGTTGGCACTCTCGGTATAGATTTTCGTGTAGGTGCTCTTGTACTGTATCATCGCAATCACAAAGAGTACCGTCATAAAACAGAGAGCCGTCAGCACGTAGTACCAGAGCCCGTGCGTCGTGCTGTTCCCGGCTTGGATAACAGGGTGCAGGTAATCGGTGATGAACAGAAAGATGAAGATTACCGGCAGCATCAGTGCCAGGTTGAGAAAAAGAGAAGCTATAACCCCTTTTATAAAGGTCTTTGCCCCGTCTTCCGATAAGGTGAATCTGTGTTGAAAATATTTACTAATATTCATAATGTTGTCTCCTGAGGTTTATACCGTCCATGTCACGGTTCGTTGATATTCATTCCACATGCTGTTATAGATGCCGTTTCGGGCTATCAACTCGCTGTGTGTGCCTTCTTCGGCAATCTTGCCTTGTGCTATCACCAGTATCTTGTCGGCATCCTGTACGCTAGTCAGATGATGGGCGATCATCAACACTGTCTTTCCTTTTCTCAGCTCGTGCAGGGCTTTTTGTATCAGGTGTTCGTTTTCGGGGTCGGCAAAAGCTGTTGCTTCGTCCAGGACAACAATCGGCGCATCTTTCAAGATGGCCCGGGCCAAGACAATGCGTTGCTGTTCCCCTCCCGAAAGGAATGTTCCATCTACTCCTATCTTCGTGTTCAATCCGTTGGGTAGCCGGTCGATGATCTCCCGACTTTGGGAAAGGTCTATGGCACGTTGCACGGCTTCATCACTCGCTGCCGGATTACCGTATTTGATGTTCTCCAGCAAAGAGGTCTTGAAGAGTTTTGTATTCTGGAAGACGAAAGCGATGTGGTTCATCAGGTTGTCTTTGGCAATGTTTTTCACATTTATTCCGCCAATCGTCACACTACCTGCTGATACGTCCCAAAAGCGGGGAATGAGTTGGGCAATGGTGGTCTTCCCTCCTCCCGATTGCCCCACAAGGGCAAAAGTCTTCCCTTCGGGGAGGTGGAAGCTGATACCGTCTACGGCATTTTGACCGGCATTGGGATAGGCAAACGAAACGTTCTCGAATGTCACATCGCAAGCGGTGATTTTCTCCGGATTTTCGGCTATTGGGAGTGGTTCGCTACTCGTCAGGTTTTCCACCCGGCTTATGGCTTGATCTGCCAGAAACATATCTTGTTGCAGATACATCACTTTCATCACATTGGTTGCTATCACCGGAGTAATCAGCACATACAGGAACATATCGGTGATGATGGGGGCAATGTTTTCGCTTTTGTTGCCGATAAGCAATATGACTACGGGGACAAGTAGGAAAGCAAAGCTATTGATGGCCACCGTGTAGAGTGACATCGGCTTTTGCCAACCCAGCGTGTATTTGGTAACTAAATCCCGGTAGGCGATGATGCTGTCGTAAAAACGTTTGAAAGAGAATATCGTTTGCTGGAACACTTTCACCACCGAAATACCACGTACGTATTCCACCGCTTCGCTGCTCATATGCTCTTGTGCTCCGAGGTATTCATTTTGGAACGCCTTCTGAGCAGTTGTATTCATCCGTGTCATGATGAAGACAGCCGCCGTGAGGGGGATCAGGCACGCCAGACCAAGTTGCCAGTTGAAGACGAAGATCAATATTATAACCGACAGCGGGGCTATAAAACTCCCCGCCAGGTCGGGCAAGAGATGTGCGACAAACGTGTGGGTTTCAGAAGCATTTTCATCAATAATCTTACGCATCTGTCCGCTGGTATTCCGGTCGAAGAAGCCAAGCGGCATCTGCATGATTTTTCTCATAGCCGTACGTCGCATATTGGTTTCTACCCGGAACGCCGCTAAGTGCAAAAGCATCAGCCCGGCAAAGTAAATGACAAGGCCGGCAACGGCTGTGCCTACCGCCCACCATGCATAGACGTTGATAGGGATTCCTGAGGCAACGCTGCCAGTCAATAGTAGCGAGCGTACGATAAGCCAAATGAAGATGAATGGCATAAGCGAGAGCAGACCGCTTAATCCCGACAGTGTCAGGGCTATGGGCATAAGCACCTTGCGTTTGCCCATGTAAAATTGAAGTTTCTTTAATGTATTCATATTAATTGATTGTTTCATTGGTTTCTATCTCTTTCCCGAATAACCGGAACTTTTGGAATAACACGGGTGTAACGCAGAGGTCGGCCACGAGTGCCGATACGATACCCGCTACGGAGAGCAGACCCATGTGTATAAAAGAGAGGCCTTCGGAAGTCATGTAAATAGCGAAGTTCGCACATATCACGACACTGGTCAGAATGATTGGTGTCCCGATCGTACGGAACGAGCGGAGAATGGCATCCCGATAATTACCTCGACGGTCGAACTCCAAATGCCCGTGGTTGATGAAGTGAATGGTGTCGTCGACAGCCAAACCGAGGATCATCGGCATAATGGTTGCGGTCATCATATCCAACGGGTAGCCCAGCCATCCCATCAGTCCGCCGACCACCAAAGCCGGAGTGATATTGGGTATCAAACCGATAAGCCCGATGCGTACACTGCCAAAGACCAACATCATTAGGATGCCGATAATAAGGAGAGAGATGGCAAATGAAACCATCTGCCCGCGAGCCACGTACTGCATCATCACGGTAAATTGCGGAATACTACCCACTGTAGTGACAGAAGCTTCGGGGAAGAGCCTGGCGGCATTGGCTGCAATATCGTTCAACTCTCGTTCTACCTCGCCGGAGTCAAAACTGCTGATCTCCACCATCAGGCGCAAACGTCGATAGTCGTAATCGATCCAATATTCCGCTTCGCTACCGCCTGCATTCTCGTAAAGGAGCAGCAGTTGTGCCACCTCTTCCGGATTCGTCGGAATACGATAATAAGCCGCATCTCCTTCGTGCAGGGTTTGATTCAGGTCTTTTAGGATATTCAGCACTGTAGTCGTTCGCTTGGTTAGCTTATAGCCTTCGGCCTTTTGTGCCAGAGAGTCTAAGCGTACAAGCATTGCCGGCGATTTTGTCAAGCCGTCTTCGGGCAGGTCTATCATGACGTCGTAGGTGTAGATGGATCCCAGTTCGCTTTCACCTACTTCCAGCAGATTGTTTACATAGGCTATTTTACGTCCCATGGTGCGTTCTATGTCAAAGGCGGTCTCTATCTTGGTGAATTGATAAATGAGTGCTGCGGTAAGCAGCCCTGCAATCCATAGGATCAATGTGCCATGCCGGAGTACGCTTTCTCCCAAACGCCCCAGTTGATGGTCGAGCCACCGTCCGCCGGTTTCCTGCACTTTGGGATGAGGTTTGCCGTTCTTGCCAAAACTCAACAGCACGGGCATCAGTGTAATGGCAATGAAGAAAGCCAGCATCACGCACGAGGAGGTAGCGATACCAATGAACCGCATGGGCTGCATCGGAATAGCGAGAAACGACAGCAGGGCGGCAAAGGTGGTGAGTGCACTGAACAACACAGGCCAGCCCATTTCACCCACGGTCTCTTCTACGGCTCGTCGACGTTCTCCGTGTAGAAGGAATTGCCGTTTGAAATAGGAAAAGATATGTATGTTATAGGCTATCGAGACGGCAAACGCCAACAGCATAGGTATCATCATCATACCGCTGTCTATCGTCATGCCGACATATCCCAACAGTCCATACACAATCACAATTGAGCCTGCCGCCGTGATAAGTGGAACGACAACGCCCCGTAGGGAGCGTGTTATGAGTAACAAAATAAGAATGGAAACGAGTGCGGCAATGCCCATCACACGGGGCATCTCTTTGCCAATCCATTTCATCTTCATGGCGGTAACGTAGGGCAAGCCTGTGCCTTTGGGATGGAGCTTTTGGTATTTGTCTTTAGTGATGATATGCTCCAGCTCATTCCCCGTTAGCACTTCAGGAGAAACGGCATTCTTACCTTTATTCCACACTGAATCTTTAGGAAAGGTACGCAACTTGAGAATAATCCACGAGAGCGTACCATCTTTGGAGACAAGCCGCTCGGCAATATGTGGCTTCATATAGGCTTTGCGACGTATCGTTTCCAGACTTGCCGCATCAGTGGGAATAAGGTCAGGCACTATCTGCTCGATAGTCATTCCTTCTTCATTCCCTACCATAAATTCGATGTCAGTGAGCGAAGTGATTTTGTCGGCGTATGAAATGCTATCCATCATTTCGTTCGTGAGTTCGCGGATGAGCTCTAAGTTCTCTTTCATAAACGAATTGTCGCATTGGGTCAGTACGGCGGCAAAATTGTCATTGCCGAATATATCCTTGAATTCTTTGGTCTTGACAAGCATCGGGTCGTCTTCGAGGAAGTAGTTTTCCCACGAAGCACTCACCTTGAAATATCTTAACCCTGTAAATCCTATGGCGAAGACGAGGATAAACAAGCTTAGTACAAGCCATCGTTTTTGTACCATCCATCTGCCCTGACGGGCAAACCAGTCATTGATTCTTTCTATTTTCATATCGTTTGTTATTGGTAAGTTCATTCATTTCAACACATTCAGCAGCGTGACGAGAAATAGCTTTCCACTTTGGGGCTACATATGATAATGGTGACAATGTGCGTGGACACAAGAATGCTCTTTGTGGGCATCATGCACGTGACAACGGCAGGAGTGAGAAGTGTTCATATTCTTTCTTTTTTTTACTTATGTTTTTTATATTACTTAGTCTTGCTAACACAACATCAGCAGGTTGAGTGCCATAACCGCCATGCCTGCTACCAAACCATAGATAGTATGATGGTGCTTACCGTATTCTTCGGCAGCGGGTAGTAACTCATCAAGCGAGATAAATACCATGATACCGGCAATCATCCCGAAAATAACGCCGAAAACATGGTCATTGAGGAATGGTGCCAAGATAAGATAGCCGATGACGGCTCCTACCGGCTCGGCCAATCCCGATAGAAATGAAAGCCAAAGGGCCCGTTTACGATTACCTGTAGCATAATAGATCGGAACGGAGACGGAAATGCCTTCGGGTATATTATGTATGGCGATGGCACAGGCAATAGGTATAGCAATGTTTATATCCTTCAATGCTGCAAGAAACGTAACCATACCTTCCGGGAAATTGTGTATTGCCAGCACCAAGGCTGTCACTACATCGACGCGTAATAATTGAGGCTTTATTTCAGTCTTTCGTTCTTCCTTTAAGCTCATTTCTTCCACCCGATGCATTTCGTGTGGATTTTCGTAGTGAGGAATTAGCTTATCAATAAGTAGAATCAATACGATTCCCCCGAAAAAAGAAAGTGTGGAATGAAGAGTTCCGTCGTCCTTGCCATGTATATTGGCAAGAGTCTGCAAAGAAGAGGCAAACAGATTGGCGAAAGACATATAAATCATTACTGCTGTTGAAAATCCCAATGAAAGAGAAAGGAATGAAGTATTGGTGCGCTTAGCAAAAAATGCAATCGCACTGCCTATCCCTGTGGATATACCGGCAAACGATGTTAGGAAAAATGCTATAAGTACTGGTTGAGACATGGCTATGCTGGATTGGAAGTTAGTGCGTCAAAAGAGAACAAAAGTTTGTTTTGTTCAGAAGCAAAGCGAGCCGCTCTTTGCAGGCGGCTCGCTCGGTAGGAGAAACAGTTAGATTTAGAAATAAGACGTTTCATGCTTTTGGCAACTAAGTTTAGTTCGGTCAGTCTGCGGATGTACGATGTTGGTACTTTGATCTTTCGTCCCAATAATTTCTTTGGGCAAAACCTTTCCGATACGGGAGACTGCCCTGCTTTGCGTAACCCATGACTCCTCGCAGAAGAAAAGCCCGTTGACTCCTTGTACGAGTGTTAATTCGTCGTTGCTGATGATGTTGATGATACTCATATGCTGATTATTATTTAGTGATTCTTCTGGAATGACTCGGCGTTCCAACTCCTGCATCAAACGAAACGCTGCCTGACAAGATTGCAGCATCTGTCCATGCAGGCTATAGGTGTGGAGTCGAGCAGAAGGTAGCTGATGCCTATTGTCTCGGAATCAAATACAAAAGAGATTCGATTGTTTACAATCGTACAATCATTTCCGCAAGGCTTGCATTGCAGACAAGACGAGAAACGGATGTTTTGATTAGTTATCTCTTGACAGACAGGATGTTTCAATAGTTCTGCCTTCATCTTTCATTCTTTACATTCATGAGTTTCTTCCATCCTCCCGTGCTAAAGCGAATATACTCACTGATGAAACACTCTATCTCTTCGCAGGAAAGTTCCTTATGTTGCACCACCTCTTTCATCATATTAATCCACCAAGAGCAGGTGAAGTGCATGAAGAACGGAGAAATATCGGTATGTAGTTCCGGATGGAGTCTTCTCATCTTTTCCATATATTCCATCCCTATTGTGGCACTCTTCTCAATCCACTCTTCCAAATAATCTTTGAGGCGAGAATGCTGCGTAGAGAAAAACAGCAAATTTAATTCACTTCGGTAACGAGTTATAATGCCCATAAGCTCCTGCAAAGATGCACGATGATATTCATCTGAGATAAATATGTCAAGGGAGAAATTCTCCGGTCGGTTGTGATCTTCCAGCATCCTGTACATAGCAGCCAAAAGAGGACGCAACACATCAACCAGTAAATCGTCCTTACAGGGATAGTAATTGTATATATTGCTCAGACCAATGCCCGACAACTTAGAAATCTCACGCATAGACACCGACTTGAAGCCCTTTTCGAAAAAAGCTTTCTGCGCTGTTTCCAGCAATAGCTTACGTATATAATCCTTCGTTGTTTGCATAGGTCAGAACATAATTCTTTATTTTATAACGCAAAATTAGTCACATATTTTTTCGGTTGCAATACCTTAAAATGATGATTTTTTTACTTACCATTCCCCATTTATGGTAATTCAGCAAATGAAATTTATAACTTTCAATATGCTACTCCTAATCATATCAAAGCTACAAATACTCACTTATTTACAATCTCTAGCACTCACTTTTTTTTGTTTACTTTTGTCTGTAAACCGCTACTGACGTCATTAAATACATAGTAATATGAGCAAAAAAATCAAAGACCAAGAAGTTCTTTTGGTCAAAGATCAGAAGGACGATAGCCTCCGAGCCGTAGTCGGAGCAGATGGGAAAAGCGGACTGAAGTTGCATTCTTTCAAAGTCTCCTTTGAGAGTGTCGTTGCCAGCGTGCATGTATACCAATAGACGATTACTCACTACCAATATAAGGAAAAGTTGCATGCAAATGAAATTTATCATACGCCATGCAACTTTGGAGCCAATTCATAAGAAGAGGAGCTAACGGAGAAAAAGAACTTTTTCAGTGCCCTCAGATTTCGGGCTTCCTTTTTTATTTACCTTCAACAACTCCAAATATTCTTATTACATCAATCTTCGATAGTACATACACTTACACGGTTCCAATCCGGTTCGGTAAACATGTCACCTACTCCCTGATCTTCGGCAGTAATACGAGACGTATTAATCTTGTATTTATTAACAAGGATTGTTTTTACAGCTTCTGCACGTGCGGTAGCAATTTTTGCGTTGATCTCAACATTGCCTTCTGGAGAAGCGTACCCTTTAATAATGACTTTTGAATCGGGATATTTCTTCATGTAGGAGGCTACACGTTCCACATTCGGTAGCTGTGATGCATCCACTGATGAGCGACCTTGTCTGAAAGTAATGATAGATTCCGGAACGCGGGCAGTCTTGACTACTGTTTCAATGGGAACGACCTTTGTACGACATTCTTCCAACTCTTTATGCAAACCGCTAATTCTTTGGTTAGCATTGTTTAGTTCTCTGTCACGACTGCCCACCTGTTCGCGAAGTACATTAATAGCAACATTCAAATCATCAATTTCGCTCTGATTGTAGACTTTTACTTTAGTAAAGTAATGATTCCCAGTACTCATCTTGAAGTGATAAGTCAATCCGGCAGTCAGTTCAAATGTTGCATTGTTTGCATTGAAACAACTCTTTGCCTGATTAAAATCACCTTGCATATCATATACGATAGCGGGCTTAATTCCCAATGTCCATGCTTTTGTTTCACCGAGGTTGAAATTAAGATTCAATCCGAGACGGGTAGACCATGAATTGTCATCTCCTTTACCATTTACATAATAATGCAACCACCCCATTCCGGCAATAGCTTCTATCTCAAACAAACGAGGTTTGCCCCGATAGCTTGCAAATAGATTTATTAAGTTAATTTTACTTAACAAGCTGACATCTAAAACATCAAAAGCTGTTTTACTCGGAGTTGTATTGATATATCCCATTCCCTGAAATTCCAAACCGAAAACTAGGAGTTAATTGTTTGGATATTCCAACTCCGAAACCGGGACGCATCCCTTTAAAGAAAGAGGCGTGAGTGAGAGGGGTAACTGCTCCTGCATTCACTCCTACAGACCAATTGTCCATAAACTTTGTTCCTTCTACAACTGATTGGGCATTTACAATAAATGTTCCCAAAGTAAAAACTAATAAAATAGCAATTTTCTTCATAATCTATTGTTTTATTTTTTTCGAATGCAAAAGTAAAAAGATTGCAGAGCTTTTTAGTTGTAGGACAAAAGAATAAATCTAATACATTGATTTTTATTTTACTTATAATCAGTAGTTTGCAAAAATGGTTCAATTAATAATCTAACACATATCTAACACCCTTGATAAAATTCAAAAAAGCACTTACACTTACACCTTTAGGGTAGTCAAGTTTATTTTTTAACAACAACGAGTGAACTGATACTTTTACTCTGAATAGCAATAACTTACTGCTATTTTGTACTATTACGATTATACATATTATATAATATGCTAATAAGCAATTATATATTGTTAGGCCCAATAAAAAATATATATAAATAGCGAGCGATAATCATATAAGTTAAAGAATAATTTATATTGGTAAAATATTCCTAATCGCCCATGCAAAAAATAAAACACATTATTATATTCGCAATATGAAATGTAAGATTATAATTGGACTATCAGCTATTCTCTATTTTACAGGTTGTTATAACAGGGAACAGACCCCTCGCCTTAGTGAGGCTGAAAAGCTAATGCAGAACAACCCGGATAGTGCATTAGCAATACTACAAAAACTCAAACCAGAAGGCAACCGGGCTGAACAGGCCAGATATGCATTGCTCTATTCCGAAGCTTTGGAAAAAAAACAAATGAAAGTTACTGACGATTCATTGATCCGCCAGGCTTGGCAATATTATAAACATTACCCCAAAGATTTACGTCACCAGTGTAAAACTCTATATTATTGGGGAAGAATTAAATTACGCACAGGTGATAAACCGGGAGCATTACGTCTTTTTCTCAAAATAGAAAAGAAACTGACAGATACCGATGAATCTTATTACAAAGGGCTTTTATACAGACAGATCGGTGAAGTATATTATAAACAAATGAACTACAGCCGGGCATATCATTATTTCCACGAAGCCAGAAATAATTTCCGCCAATCGGGTGATATCCAGGAGGAGACAAAGGCAACCCTTGACATGGCAGCCGCTACTTTTCACTCAAAAGATATAGAAAAAGCAATAAGGCTGTATTCGGCGGCTCTTGACTTGGCCGATGAACATAATAACAGTAATCTGATAGAAGTCAGCCTTACTAATCTTGCATCACTATATGTGATATCCAAACGGCATATATCCAATGACCTGTTACAGCGAATCGAACTTTCCGCCCGACAGGATACGGTATATGGATATCACACATTGACAGATGTAAGTCTTTTGAAGAATCATATAGACAGTGCACGGTATTATCTGGAGCTTGCAAAGGCGCACACTACTGATATTTGCGACATGGCAGAACTACAATACACTGCATACCATATCGAAGCGCAGGCTAAAAATTTTGAAAAAGCAACGGACAATGTACATCGCTATATCTACTTGAACGATTCAATAATGCGCTCAAACATGCAATTCTCCGCCGGTATGGTCGAGCGGGACTATTTTAAAGAGCGAACAAAATTCGCCCAATACAGAATGAAAAACCGGACTGTCTGGGAAATAGCTATAGCAGCCGCTACCTTTTTTATTATTGGAATTGCCTGGTATATCGTCCGCCAACGTTTACGCATGCAACGTGATCGTACCAACCATTATTTGTTATTGACAGAGAAAGCCAATTCCGAGTACAAGGCTCTTACTGAACGCGTGAAAGAACAGCAGACTACGGAAAGTTATTTAAGAGGATTGGCTGCTTCACGCTTTGACATTGTCGATAAACTTGGAAAGACCTACTATGAACGTGAAAATACAACATCGCAACAGTCAGTCATATTTAATGAAGTAAAGCAGATAATTACAGATTTTGCAGAAAGCAATGAAATACTGCAAGAATTGGAAAAAATCGTAAACACTTGTCATGACAATGCCATGTACAAGCTCAAGGAAGATTTTCCGACCATGAAAACTTCTGACACCAGGCTGTTATGCTATATTTTTGTAGGATTCTCACCACAAGTAATTAGCTTATTCATGAAGGATACGGTGGCTAACGTATATGCTCGAAAATCACGGCTCAAATCACGTATCAAATCTGCAAAAATAGTAAATAAAGAACTGTTTTTAAATCTTTTGGGATAAAACGGTACATTATTTACGGTAATATATTTTTGACAGGTAAAGGCGCATTTCAGTAATTATATGGATAAAACAAGGAATATGCTTGGCGAGATGAAATAACTATACACAATCCATCTTATAAGTTGTGATCAAGAAAAACAATATCAAAACAGATTTGAACAGTCTTCTTAAAAAGGCAAACAATCTACTTTTGCTTATATATTTGGAGAAGTAGCTAATTTGAAACATAATGCTTTAAATATATCTGACGGATACAATTCAGGAACAGATAACAGTTTATTTTTTTATTATATAAGAACATGCAAAAAAAGAATTTATTCGGAATACTTATTTTAATTGCTTATTTCGCTTCCTGTAATCAAATACATAAAACCCACTATGAGAATGGATGGTATCACATCCTATCACAGCAAAAAGACAGTATTGCTAAAGAGTCTATTGTAACAGTAAAAGATTTTGTTTCGTTACGAATGGATTCTGATGAAAATGGGACATGCGTAATTGTGGGGCAAATAAGCAAGCATAAACTAAAAAAATGGGCAAAAGAAACAGAAAAGGCAATTGGCAAACATATAGCTTTTGTACTTGACGATACGGTAATCACAAATCCAAAGGTGAATGCAAGAATTGAAAACGGTGTTTTTCAAATATCGTTACCTCATGGCTACGATTTAAAAAACATATATAATAAAATTAGGAAAGAGAAAATAGATTCTATTGAAAGTATATTCAAAGGTTGGGAGAAAGATTCCATCTATTACTCATCCAAAGAGAAAGCCGATTCAATTGTGTTTGCGATAGACTACTGGGAGGCTTCTGAATGGGTGGATATGTCGGTCAATCCCGAAGATCATTATTGGTGGGGAGATTTAGATACTGCCACCTACAGCAAATTAGAATCTGCCTTATGCGAAGAAATTGCCAAGCCAAATTTCAGCAGCCGTGCAGAAGATTATATGAAGTTGGATACATATAAGAGGTACAAGGCGTATCTTTGCGAAAATGCAGACTATATTAATCTCATGTTTCAAGGTTTCTTGTTTACAGAACCGGCTACCGGACTATGCGGGTTTCTAGTGGATGATATAGTGAGAAGCCGATATCCCACTGCCCCAAGTATTCGGGTAATGACCTTAAAGATAGATAACCAAGATGACGAGATGTTCGCCAAGTTGAAATATCAGAAAGCTATTTGGCGGTTGATGAATAAAGAAAGAGATGCGAAGAGTAACAAGCAATGAGAATGGTAGCTATGAGTAATTTGAAAAACAAAGTATTAACAGCAATGGGTATCATAAAATACTCATTTGGTTTCTGACGATTATTCCTGTCGGTATTCCTTTATGTGCTATTATTGGGCTTATGTATGGTATTAAAAATAAAGATACAATATTTACCAAATGCTCTGCCGTAGCTTTATTTGTTGGAATAGCTTGTATTGTTTATACTCTATTAGTTATAAAATCTACGTAGATTGAAATATTTACCAAATATGTGAATAAAAGATTATCAATAAATATAGGGAAACAAACCAAAGGTGTATGGATATAAATAAGGTTATTAATGATGTCTTCAAAATTGTACTAAATATTTTATTTGTATTTACAAAGAGTTATTTGACAACATAGCACCGCAAATCGCTGAAATTTGCACGGTTGCTAATTCGTTACCTCTATTTCTCAAATACTCTGCTAAAAGTTTATTCTTCAATCGGTTAAATCCAACCGATGAAAATCTAAAATAAAAATACACGATAAAGATATAAAAGAAATCGTGTTTTGTTTAGGTAGATTTTACACCGCTCGATATGCTTAAAAATTATCGTCAAAGTTGTAACGAATAAATCAGCAGCTTCCATACTCTGTTCACTTTCTTGGGAATAACCCAACAGATGCTTGACATCCTCTCCTTTTTTTTTGGGGGGGGTAAAAGTTATTTTTTTCTCCTGAAAATAAAATGGCCTTGGTAGTCTTGAAGTCCTATATCAACTTTTCATATTCATAACTGATTAAATATTTAACTAGTAATATTCGTTACCAGTTATTTAGTGGTGTTCAGATTGCCCCTCTTCATTCACTAACCAATCCTAAATCGTTAATGTGATTCGTCAGTAATTAGCAAATTTCCTTAATATTTAGTCCCTCCAGACTATTATTAAGGCAAGAAAAAACAAATCCGTTTAATTCGGAGGCAAAGTCAACAGTATACAGATAGATGAAATCTCCTTTATAGAACATATCTCCTTTACGGCTTTTAACGAAGTAATACATTTGAAAGACTGTATTCATTTACAACAACTGATCAAAGTTAGGATTAAGGTACTTGCTGCGGATTCAAGCTACACTAATAATATCAATTTAAAAAGTTTTACAAAACACTTCTTTAAGTACAAGGTCTGAGCTATCTAAATTGCTCCATTTCGTAAGATTTGATGGTCAGAACTCAGCCATGAAAGTGCTACCAGATTGAAAGGAAGTTTTAAAATGTAGAAATAATATTATTTACAGACCAGAATAAAAAGCCAGAAACAGGGAAGTGGAAATATTTTGGATTTTCTTTGGAGTACATACGTTCAATGCGGTATGTATGATTGAAAAGGTCACGAAGAAAAAAAAAGAACGGCAGCATAATCTGACTAAAATAAGAGGAGAGAGTGGGTGAACTTCACCTAAAAATGAGGTATATAATGCATGGATGGAAAAAATAGGAATATGTAAATGATATTCTATAAAAAATGGAAGACTGGGGCTTTTCGAAAAAATGAAGAGAAAAAAAATTATATAAAGTGTTTTTTTTATTAACTTATAGGAAAGAACATCTTATGAAAGAGAATCAATTTATTTTTCAAATCATTCGTATTTGTTTGTGTCATAAAAAGTCTTAAAACAAAGTTTATTTGAATATTAGATACTCATTATATCTTTGTGCCTTCAAACAAAGAGTACATTAAATCAGAACAAACAGCCGTTTGCACGAGCATTGAATTTAACTTTATAATAAATCTAGCTGTGTGGTGAGAGATGAGACTGCTAGCGAGATAATCTATTTATTAGAACTTAAGTGCCCCTATTGCATGAGTGAATGTTCAAGAGTATGGCCTGAATGATATCAAATGAGTACAGAAAGCGACTCGAAACGATATGGAAGATAGCTATATGATACCCTCTAAAAGTAAATCTATCAAGAGACGTCAGACGTTTATGACAATGTTTTTTTAACAATACGATGTCACAACACATAGCTTTTGTAGATGAGTTATTTTAAGATAATATTGGTGACAACAACCGACTTTTGTATGGTACCTCATTTCAATATCCTTAAGTTCGTCAGTATCCCCTCGGAAAACGTTTTGTCGTGGACTTGCGAGTACCTATCTCTTGCTGTTCAAGAAATCTTGTGCTATAGAAGATTTATTGTGTATGGTTTGAACACACGTTTTTGATCATCCACAATTATAGTTGAGTGATACCACCTTCAACTTGTAAAAAGAATGTTCCGTTTGTTGGATAAAATACTTTTTGAATTGGCCATCCTTTCTTGATTTTTATAGAATATGCTAAAAATACATTCAATTTTTACTTTGAATGGCTCATTCACTAATTAAGAATAATATTATAGGGAATATATGGTATTTGTGAAATATCATAAAAAGGGTCTTTTTCAAACACTGTTAGGGATACTGTAACAGTCGGTGTTATAATAGTGTATCACTCTATTATGAAGATTGACCATATAATCAGAATTAGCAATGTGAAACATATTTTTTTAAGTTTGATATTGGAATAATATTGTTTTTTTATGCTTTTCGAACAGATGTTAGTTCAATGTGAGATAAAATAATGTTTCATAACACTAAGGTGTTGATTGTTAGATGTATATGAATTGAGGTGTTAGATTTTTAAAATCATTTTATAATTCAAATACAATTTCGCTTTATTATTTTTGCTGGCAAAGAAAAAGTAAGAAAAATCTGACTTTTTTATTTATGAGTACTCATTAGCATTTTATCTATTAATTTAAATTTATCAAAAATGAAAACTAAACCTTTTTTAAAATCGATGGCATTAGTGATTTGTTGCTTAACTTCTTTTGTATTGGTATCATGTGATAAGGATGATGATAAGCCCAATTTAAAAATCAGTCCTAATAAAGTAGAAGTTGCAGTTGGTAAAACGGTTACTGTGTCTGTTAGTAATGGTACTGCACCATATACGACGAAATCAAGTGATGCAAAAATCGCAGTTGCGAAATCAGATAAAAATGCGATTGTAATTACCGGTGTAAAAGATGGTTCAGCAATGATAACTATTACGGACCGGAAGGGAGTTACAGGAAAAGTTGCTGTAACTGTAAGAACTGTAAAAGAGACCCCAAAAACTCCAAAAGGACTGGATTTTGATAAACAATCTATTACTGTGAGTGTTGGAAAAGATGGTATAGTAACAGTAAAAGGTGGTGCACAGCCATATTCTGCCGTTGCGAAAGATGTCAATATTGCTACGGTATCAGTCAAGGAAAATAAAGTCAACATAAGAGGAGTTAAGGCAGGAAAAACTACTATTACAGTTACAGATAAGGATAAGAAAACGGGAACTATCAATGTGACGGTTAAATAGTTTTCTTTTTTTTCTAATTTTATTGTAATGCATAGCGAGTGAGACGAAGATAATTTCGTTATATACTGCTATGCATTTACAATAAGTCTTTGTATATAATGATCTTGCGAGTTATAATTAACCTCAAATTATATGTTAAATATTTTAAATTATGAAATTGATTAAATTGCATTTATTGGTAGCAGCCATGATAATAGTAACATCAGGCTGTGTTGGATCTGGGAAGAAATATAAACAACAAGAAAATAGTGCTGCCGGAGTAGTGGATAGCAAAAACAAAGATTGTTATGGCACCTATGAAGGCATATTACCTTGTGCCGACTGTGGTGGCATCAAAACGACATTGAAAATTAATAGTGATGCAACTTATGATTTGCGGAGTGAGTATCTGGGTGAGGAGAATGGTATTTTTGAAGAGAGCGGTGTATATAATATGATAGGCGAAAACATCATTGAACTGGTTACTCCTTCATCGGGTGCCAAAACATATTATAAAGTTCTCGACGACGCAGTGGTCTTGTCTGACAGTACGGAAATCTTCAACAATAGCGGGCGGCTCGCAGCACAATATATATTGAAAAGACAGTAATGTTTATGTGTGATAGGACATGTGATTTGTTTAAGGTAGGAAATTTTAACATAAAAAGGTGCCTATTATTTCTTGTCTGTATAATGTTATTAGTTGCTTGTGGTGAGAATGATCCGATTGAATCCCGGAATCGACATCCCAGGCAACAGGAAGAATCTCATAGTGAACAATCCGGATCAGTTCCCGCTGTGGCTAAAGAGGATGTTGCAGCTTATTTTAGATTTGATATGTCTAGAGATATAAATGTTGCGTTAGGACTTGTTGAAGCACAGAAAGAGACGCTGCAGATAAACGGGAAAATGATAAAAATAACTGAGGCTGTAGTGAAAAGGAAAGATTATCAAAAAGGCTCATTTGTGCTATATGTTACAGGCACGGTAAATGGTTCACCTTTTAAGAATGAATTCACTTTTACCGGCTTTGTGAGCAAACCTGACGATTATCAAATGGTTAATGGTGCACAAGCTGAGTGGAAAGCAAATGCTGATTATTATGCAAAGCTTGATTTTGATAGCTTTTACAGATTACATAAAGTGAACATGTTTACAATTGAGAATTTAGGCCGGTTAGTGGACTTTTATTCTATAAATGTAGGGGGAGAAAAATATCTTTTTACTCTGGAAGATCTTGAGAAGACGGTTCTTGAAGATATAAAATATGAGCAAAATCAGCTTTCTTTCTATCTTAGGTACAATAATAGTAGGTCTAAAAAAAGAATATCACTTCTGTTTGACAAGAATAAATATTATGAAGGAAAGGTTACTGTAAATACAGATTTTATAAAACAGAAGTATATGAGAGGGATATATGAAAATCCATCTCTATTTAATGGTCACATTTTTTCATATGATGAAAGTGCGTATGCTGTGGAAATCAGTACAACTCTGAAAGAAAAAAGCGACACAGGCAACATGCTTACACTACATTTAAGCATGTATGCAAAGGGTAATGGTGGCTTGTTGCTTGCAGAATTTGATAAAATATTCACCGGTTTTAAACCCTTAAGTGAATTGAAGAATGAGTTGATAGCCTACTCAACACCGGATTTGCATGAGTTTGTGAAAAATAAACTTAAGAATAGTAATTATGGTGATGTGAAAAATAAGTTTTCCAATTCTATAGATAGATGGATACAGTATGTGGAATTTGTAATTAAGGATCATGATTCATTGCAATGGGAAAAGAATAAATGGAGCAAGAACGTCTTGAATGGTCTCTTTTCTTCTGTAAAGGATATATATTTGGATAATGTAAGATTTGAACTTAACTCCGCCCAATTAAAGGAGATTGGCGGAAAGCGTTTTTTGTATATTGTTTTTCAAATGATTGGTGCTAATGATTTGGTATTGACGAGTGACGCTATTCTTTTTAATATGTCCATACACATACCTTCTTCGTTATAAAATGATTTGTGACAAATTGATCCGGTCCAATATTGTGTTTATATTTAAATTGAAATTCACAATGATATCTAAGACAAAAATATTCCTTTTTTTTCTTGCAAGAGCTTTATTTATTAATGCACAACAATAAGAAAAAAAGAGGAAGTAAAAAATGATTCCGTTTACTAACTTCAGGAGGGTAGTAGTAGCCTCTCTCGACCAATAAATATAAAAAAATCTTTCTATTGGAATGAAGACAAGATAAAAGCTGGCATATCTGTACAAGGAAATTGGCGTAACCAAAACTTTCCAGGTACACTTCCGCAAAGAAAGAATATGGTAACCGGAACATTTGAACGCGATTTCGACATCAATCCTTTCTCTTATGCTTTGGGAATGAGCCGTACTTTGCGTCCTCGAAATATCAACGTGAACTGAAGTATTATCGTAACAATTGGACACCGTTCAATTTTAAACGAATTTAAAAACAATTATATGAGAATCGAAGTACTTGATTTTAAAATAATAATGCTCATCGGTCAAAACTTATCAAGAGATCATTACTGAATATTTTCTGGGAGAAGAATCATTTTGGTTTTAGGGGGCATCTTACACAGGCCCTCCAATATGAACAGGAATAAAAATAGGAAGATTTATTATAGCCTGTTATCATACAGCCGGTAACGATGTGTCGATTTATTTGATTCCCATATCAAAATAATCGGGACAATATATTTAATCGTACTTGATCGTAAAATCATCATTTATAGGTATTGCGTACAATTATGCAATCTGCTATCTTTACAACCTAATGGATAATGCAAGAAAAAAGCGGAAATACAGAGCCATAGTGGCATGCTTATTGTTGCTGACTATGATGCCTTTCTTCTTTGTGAAAGCCTTTCATGTTCACAAAGAAGATTTATGTATATCTCATGATGAGCAACAATCTTCCCATCATGATTCTGCCGATAAATGTGCTATCTGCCTGTTCACTTTATCTTCATTTACCGAAGCCGAGAGCTTTGAGTACAATTGCGTTCAGACAGAGAACCCCGTTGAATATCTTATCCAAAAGGAGAAGGACATTACTGTTACTTTTCCCCTATTGTCTCTCCGCGCTCCTCCTGTCCAACTATTACAATCCCTCTCATGGGTTGCATGCATTATAAGATGACATGTGAAAGAGGGATGCTGTGCCCTTTGGTTATCTTAAACAATTTATAACTTCATTACAATTTTCGTAAAGTATGACATTTCATGCATATTTCCAATATGTGTGTCTATTCATTGTCTGGCTGTGTGCAATATCTCCTACAAGGATGTATGCACAGAAATACCGACAGCAATCAGATACACATAGGACACTGTTGGTTGTAGATAAGGAAACCGGACGTCCGATTGAAGGAGCTTACATCTTATTGGAGAATCAACCCCTTGCCAGTTCAACCGGAGGAAGAATCATTATCCCTTGGAAGACAAATTCCAAGGATACAGTTCTTGTACAGAGTTTGGGCTACAAATCTCAATATATATATTTGAGTGAGGCATTCAAAAAGGTGAATATTCAAACAGTATATCTTTATCCGGAGATAAAAATTCTGGAAGAAGTCATTATTACCGGTGAGTGCTCCGGAGTGACTCGGAATACGGTAAGCAACAACCTTACTTCCTTCGCAATCAATCGCGCATTGGGAACTTCTCTCACCTCTCTGCTTGAACAGGTCAGTGGCGTAAGTTCCATCAGTACGGGGACGACAGTTGCCAAACCTGTCATCCAAGGAATGTATGGCAACCGGATATTAATCATAAACAATGGTTCCCGCCAGACAGGCCAACAATGGGGAGTTGATCATGCTCCTGAAGTGGATATGAACGGAAACGCTTCCATTCGGGTGATAAAAGGTTCTGACGCGGTACGATATGGTTCAGAAGCTTTGGGAGGAATTATTGTCATGGAACAGGCTCCCTTACCCTTCCGGAAGAAGGCCTTGAAAGGAAAGACTTCCATACTTTATGGAAGTAATGGTCACCGTTATGTGCTGACCGGACAGTTGGAAGGCACTTTCCCTTTTCTCCGTGACCTTGCCTGGCGAGTACAGGGGACATATTCAAATTCCGGAGACCGTTCCACCGCAAACTATCTTCTAAATAACACTGGAGCCAGAGAACATCATACCTCCGCTTTACTCGGCTATGACCGTGGACGTTTAAGAATAGAAGGATTCTACAGTCACTTTTACAACCGGACGGGAGTAATGTTCAGTGCCCAGATGGGAAGTGAAGATCTGCTGGCAGAACGTATCCGATTGGGACGTCCCCTGTACACAGATCCTTTCACGCGAAGTATCGCATACCCATATCAAAAAGTTACCCATCAGACAGCCATTGGTAAAATGAAGTTCAGTATGCGGAACGCAGGAAATCTTTACTGGCAAAGTTCCTGGCAGAAGGACGACCGACAGGAAAACCGCATCCGGCGTCTGGGTTCCGACATTCCAGCTGTTTCCCTGCACTTAAACTCATTACAAAACTCTCTCTGCTGGAAATTGAATTATAATTCATGGCAAACAGAGGTTGGGGGACAAATTATGTTCATTGATAATCACAGTCAGGCAGGAACAGGTATTGTTCCCGTTATTCCCAACTATACGGAGACACAGATGGGAATATATGGTATCGGGAAGTATAATTACAGTAAAGGAGGAATTGAAGCAGGTATTCGTTTTGACGGACAGGAAACCCGTGCCAGTGGTTATGACTGGACAGGAAGTCTCTATGGAGGAACAAGAAAGTTCAATAACGTATCATACAGTCTGGGAGGTCATCATCATTTCTCTGACCAATGGAAGCTCACCACTAATTTCGGGCTGGCCTGGAGAGCTCCTCACGTGTATGAATTATATAGCAACGGAAATGAACTCGGATCCGGAATGTTTGTCAAAGGAGATTCTACCATGCACTCCGAAAGGAGCTATAAATGGATATCTTCCATCAGTTACAGCAATAAGGTATTCAGTGCCCGAATGGACGGTTACCTGCAATGGATAAGCGGCTATATCTATGATGAACCGAAGAAAGAAACCATCACTGTTATTTCGGGGGTATACCCTGTATTCCAATACAAACAGACCCCGGCTTTCTTTCGCGGAATGGATTTTGACTTTCACTTCATGCCCATAAATTCATGGGATTATCACCTGATTGCTTCTTTTATACGGGCAAATGAACAGACGACAGGAAATTACCTTCCTTATATCCCCTCTTCCCGTTTCAGCCATGACCTCTCATGGCTTCACGAAACCAAATCGCATTCCAAATTACGTTTGAGTATCAGACATCGATTCGTGGCAAAACAGACCCGGTTTGACTCGAATACGGATCTTATTCCCTATACCCCTCCGGCATACCACCTCTTGGGGTTCGCTGCTAGCTTTGAGTGTCCTGTAAAATACGGATACAAACTACAATTCATGATAGCGGCAGACAATATCTTGAACAAAGAATATAAAGAATACACTAACCGTTCACGCTACTATGCACATGACATGGGATCTGATGTACGTTGTGTAGTGAACTGGAGTTTTTGATTTATAACAATTATTATTAACCAAATAAATAAAAAATGAAAACAAATGTATGTAAAATCGCATTGATGTTCCTGATAGGAACAGCTCTTTCGTTGTTGTTCAATTCATGCAGTAAAGATCCTGTAATTCCTGAAAATGAGACAGATAATAAATTGCATGAAGATCCTTCCAAAATGACTATCCGTCTTGTGGAATGTCACCTGCATGCAGACTGGAATGAAATACAGAAAGTCGGTGGACCTCACCAGAATCCGGAATCTCCGGCCAAGCACATGAAACGTATTCAGGAAATAACTTATGAGCTGAAAGCCGGCAAGGGTTGGAGGCTTGCCGAAGGCAGTCAAAGCAAGTTCTACGTGCAGAAAAATGGAGACTACTATACTTATGGGAAATACACCCCGGCTCCCGTTTATTTGATGTTCATCTATTACTATAACGCCAAAGGAGATTTGATGAACAGCCAGTTTATAGAAAACGGGCAGGATAATATTCATCAACATTTCTTCACGCCTGAAAATGTAAAACCCACATTTGACGGTCAGCCGGAAGCCGATGACAATGAACCGCAGAAATTGGTGGATTATCTTTATGTGGACACTACCCCCTGGGACAAGACCAAACATAGCAAGGAAGCTGAAATAACAGGAGACAGTAACCCGATAGGTTTGAAAGGAGTTATCCGTTTTTTGAAAGACCGTAAGGAATTCGACCTGAAAATTCGTCTTTATCACGGCTACAAATCCAAGGGCAATCCGGAAACAGGTACTTTTGATCCGTTCTATAAACCTTCCGGAATATTGATCCAGCGTGGTACATGGGATATCAACCTAAACATTCCGGTAGTGGTGTTCTGGAGCCGTGAAGAGACTGTGGGGGTAGACGAAGACACGAACCCCGAAGGGGTGGAAGAAGACGGGCTTGATGAAAAAAGTAATCGTGCCATACATTCAATTATGGGAACCTTCAATCTTACATGGAAAGAAGCGCTTGAAGAGTTTATAATTTACACTTATAAGTCAGGGGATGTGGAAGCCGGAGCGATTTGGCTTTGAAAATCGGTTTGGACTGCCATAAGTAACCATAAAACTGCCTGTTGTGACATTGGTGCCGGTATTGTTTCAACAGGCAGTTGTTCCTGTTAAACCGTTTCATCTTTTTTTGCAAGAATGAAACGGAAACAAGTGCCATTCGGCAGTGCCTCCAATGAGAACTGCCATAGGGCATTGAAAAGAAAATCATCTCGTGTTATAAACGATTAAATTCATGCTGTTTATTAGAATATTCAATATATTGTGAGATAATGAGTCATAATATTGTAAGATTATAAGAGGATTTGATTCTATGAATATCAGGAAATGGTTATTTACAATTCACATTTAAGATAAAATAGAGATTTTACAATGGAAGGCTATAATAAAAAAGTAATAATGAGTTATTGGACAATTTGCAGGATGAAAACAACGAAAAAAATCTACGTAAAGGTTAGCATTATCTTTTTATTGGGAGGAATTTTACTTTTTTCTTCATGCGAGAAGGAGGAAAATCAAAAGATAGAAGCCAACCGGAAAACATTATTCATGTATTTGCCATGGTCCTCAAATTTGACGAACTATTTTTATAATAACATATCTGACCTGGAAAAATGTATAACGAAAATAGGGCTGAACAATGAGAAAGTAATTGTTTTTATTTCTACCGGTAGTACGGAGGCCATGATGTTTGAAATTGTGTCTTCTCACGGGAGATGTAAACGTGAAATACTTAAAAAATATAAGTCTCCGCCTTTTACGACAATCGATGGGATAACAGCAATTTTAAATGATGTAAAGGCATTTGCTCCGGCTTCTGTTTATACCATGATTATAGGATGTCACGGTATGGGATGGCTTCCTGTTTATGAGATGAAAGTGCGTTCCGCACCTCACATGAAAATGCATTGGGAATATCAGGGTGTTCCATTGACACGTTATTTTGGAGGACTGACCGCCGAATACCAAACAGATATAAAATCTCTAGCCTCCGGTATTGCTAATGCAGGCATGAAAATGGAATATATTCTATTTGATGACTGTTATATGTCATCTATAGAGGTTGCCTATGAATTAAAGGATGTTACAAAATATTTGATTGGTTCTACCAGTGAGATGATGGCATACGGAATGCCTTATGCCGCTATTGGGGAATATTTACTGGGGAATCCCGATTATCAATCGGGATGTGAAGAATTTTACAATTTTTATTCAACCTATGAAATAATGCCTTGTGGGACATTAGCAGTAACGGACTGTTCAGAACTGGAGAATATGGCAGCCATCATAAAAAGTATCAATAGTAAATATTCTTTTGACAAATCCCTGAGGGGAACAATCCAACGTTTAGATGGTTATACTCCTGTAATATTTTATGATTTTGCAGATTATATAACCTCACTCTGTAACGATCCTATATTATTAAACCAATTTAGAGAGCAGCTAAATCATCTTGTTCCATATAAAACCCATACAAAAAATTTCTACACTATGGCCAAAGGTATTATTCCTATCAATACATTTTCCGGTATAACAACATCCGATCCGAGTGACAATCCTATGACTGTGCTGAAAGAAAATACATTATGGTATAAAGCAGCGCATAATTAAAGTTGATAATAAGATGAAGAATACTAAACTCCCAAGCCTGCATATTTTATAACTTTTTGGTTATTGTCTGTTTTTGGAAATGGTATATATAGGAATTGAGAACTATCATGCAGGGAATCATGCAAAAAAAGTATTTATGGTTTCTGTTGAGATACAAAGAATGTAATAATAATTATATTTCTTCTAATAAAAGCTTTCCGCATCGAAATGTGTTTGTTACTCCTAATATTCGCAATATGAAATATAAAATTATAATTGGACTATCAGCTATTCTCTATTTTACAGGTTGTTATAACAGGGAACAGACCCCTCGCCTTAGTGAGGCTGAAAAGCTAATGCAGAACAACCCGGATAGTGCATTAGCAATACTACAAAAACTCAAACCAGAAGGCAACCGGGCTGAACAGGCCAGATATGCATTGCTCTATTCCGAAGCTTTGGAAAAAAAACAAATGAAAGTTACTGACGATTCATTGATCCGCCAGGCTTGGCAATATTATAAACATTACCCCAAAGATTTACGTCACCAGTGTAAAACTCTATATTATTGGGGAAGAATTAAATTACGCACAGGTGATAAACCGGGAGCATTACGTCTTTTTCTCAAAATAGAAAAGAAACTGACAGATACCGATGAATCTTATTACAAAGGGCTTTTATACAGACAGATCGGTGAAGTATATTATAAACAAATGAACTACAGCCGGGCATATCATTATTTCCACGAAGCCAGAAATAATTTCCGCCAATCGGGTGATATCCAGGAGGAGACAAAGGCAACCCTTGACATGGCAGCCGCTACTTTTCACTCAAAAGATATAGAAAAAGCAATAAGGCTGTATTCGGCGGCTCTTGACTTGGCCGATGAACATAATAACAGTAATCTGATAGAAGTCAGCCTTACTAATCTTGCATCACTATATGTGATATCCAAACGGCATATATCCAATGACCTGTTACAGCGAATCGAACTTTCCGCCCGACAGGATACGGTATATGGATATCACACATTGACAGATGTAAGTCTTTTGAAGAATCATATAGACAGTGCACGGTATTATCTGGAGCTTGCAAAGGCGCACACTACTGATATTTGCGACATGGCAGAACTACAATACACTGCATACCATATCGAAGCGCAGGCTAAAAATTTTGAAAAAGCAACGGACAATGTACATCGCTATATCTACTTGAACGATTCAATAATGCGCTCAAACATGCAATTCTCCGCCGGTATGGTCGAGCGGGACTATTTTAAAGAGCGAACAAAATTCGCCCAATACAGAATGAAAAACCGGACTGTCTGGGAAATAGCTATAGCAGCCGCTACCTTTTTTATTATTGGAATTGCCTGGTATATCGTCCGCCAACGTTTACGCATGCAACGTGATCGTACCAACCATTATTTGTTATTGACAGAGAAAGCCAATTCCGAGTACAAGGCTCTTACTGAACGCGTGAAAGAACAGCAGACTACGGAAAGTTATTTAAGAGGATTGGCTGCTTCACGCTTTGACATTGTCGATAAACTTGGAAAGACCTACTATGAACGTGAAAATACAACATCGCAACAGTCAGTCATATTTAATGAAGTAAAGCAGATAATTACAGATTTTGCAGAAAGCAATGAAATACTGCAAGAATTGGAAAAAATCGTAAACACTTGTCATGACAATGCCATGTACAAGCTCAAGGAAGATTTTCCAACTATGAAAGCTTCCGACACCAGGTTATTATGCTATATTTTTGTAGGATTTTCACCGCAAGTAATTAGCTTATTCATGAAGGATACGGTGGCTAATGTATACGCTCGCAAGTCACGGCTCAAATCACGTATTAAATCTACGGAAACAGCTAATAAAGAATTATTCTTAAGCCTTCTGGGATAGGTATTTCAACTTTATACTAGGTTCCAATGACTAATGCATCATCCGGTAATTAAATCTAGAATATGTTCAGATTGTTTTTGCCATAATACCGGAATGATGTAATTGTAGAATGGTTTTGTCATGGAGGTAAGCCATAACAGGTTTAATTCTCCTGGGAGGTATGTCCGGAAAGTATGAAGATGCTTTCATTATAATATCTGTTACTATTCCAGTCAATTGTCAGAAACTTATTGATTGCCCTATATTTTTTAAGGTTGTAAATCATCTGTTAGCGTCGTGTTAGAAAAATAAGAAGAACGAAGTCTTTATGTTTCTGTATTATAATGTTTTATGCAATGCGGACGTTAGATTTGTGGTTTCATTTTGTAACTCGTGATTTATGTGTTATTACTTTTGCAACCAGGAAAAACAAAACAGATGTGATAATATAAAACTGTTTCTTGTTCATTAAAATACTTCATTTTTACAGGTTGCACGTAGAATAAGAACAGTCTTATTATGATGACACAGCTTTTCATCCGTTTACTTTGGGTGCATGTTTTGTTTATCCACTTAAAGTTTGAGTTATCCTAGTTTGAATTATGAATTTGAATAGAAAAAAGTACTTTTTATGTTTTGCCTGTGTCTTGGCCTGCCTTGTGTATTCAGACAAGGTTTCCGCGCAGTTTTATTCTGTCAGAACCAATCTGGTGGGTTTAGGTACGGGGAATCTGAATGTGGAGGGTTCCATGGCTTTTTCCACGCATTGGTCCGCCCATCTTCCCGTACAGTACAATCCTTTCCGTCTTTGGGATGACGGCAAGCTTAAAAACTTCACAGTCCAGCCTGGTGTGCGTTATTGGATGCGCGAAACTTACGGAAGGGGTTGTTTTATCGGGCTCCACGGTGTGTTCTCCATATATAATGCGGGTGGTCTGTTCGGACATCGCTACCGTTACGAAGGCACAGCTTTCGGCGGCGGGCTTTCTGCGGGGCTGGTGCGCCCCCTTTCGCGTCGCTGGAATCTGGAGTTCGAACTGGGTCTCGGTGTTGTCTGGGCCGACTGGGAACGTTACCGTTGCGTGAACTGCGGTAAGCGTACCGGCAAGGGCTCCGGTGTCTATGTGACACCCACACGTACCGCCGTTAATCTGGTTTATCTTTTCTGAAACCATCTTATCTGTTGAAACAAGATATAAAAAGTTGAATGATGAATAAGTATCTCAAATCCCACATAACGGCCGCCGCTTTCTGCGCGGGAGTGTTACTGGCCGTGTCCTGTTCCACTTCCCGCGAACCGCGGACTATGCGGCTGTTTATGCAGTCCGGCCGTCCTAATATTTTTCTTCCCCACGAGGAGAGCGCACCTTCCGGAGTGCTTGCCGAACAGGTGGGGTTCACCACTTCTTCGGACACTCTTCCCGGTGAGTTCGAAGAGGTCTCCGACAGTACGGATGACGTATGGAAAACCATACACCTGGGCGGTGTTGACATCGTCGCTGCACGCACGGTCGTCAAGCAGGTCACCATGCGGGAAGGTTCCGTGCGTTTGGAATTCAATATCCATGTCCCTTCCCTCCTGATTGACAGTTGCTGGCGTGTCACACTCACCCCGATGCTCTGCACCTCTGACAGTTCAGGCTTCCCGCTACCACCTGTTGTGCTTTCCGGTTCTTCCTTTACCCGCATGCAGGAAGCGGACTATAAGGCGTACAGGCTGTTTCTTAATGGAATTGTCGATCCTTCGGCTTATGATAGTGTGTATCTTGACCGTAAAGGCATCAATAAGGATATCGCCTGCCGGCAGAGGTTCTTCTATGAACTTTACGGCAAGGAGCGCGACCGTCAGCTTGCCTACGAGAAGTGGAAACGCCTTGCCCTTGAACGCCAGAATTTCTGGAACACGCGTACGCAGGCCAACCGTGCGACACTCCGTCACCGCCTGGAACGCAAGCGGATCGAAGAAAGCGTACGGCGCTATGTGGCTGGTCGTGACACGCTCGGGTTGTGGGCCTCCTATGACCGTAAATATCATCGTACGGCCTCCTTTTGGCCGATGTACCGGCTGGAACGCGAGCTTACCGCCGATCGTGTACCTTCGAAATTCCGTGACCTTTATAACGGGGGGGCGCAGCCTGTCCAACATACACAACTATGTCCTCACCGCCACCGATTCGATGGACATCTCCCGCCACCGTTATTTCTACGACCGGATTGCCGAAAATGAGATGAATGACCGTAACCGTGATGAAATCCGCCGGCGTATGATTCCCTTCCCCTATATCGACTCCGTGATGGTCCGCCAGAATTCGGATTCAGTTTCCGGACATGATTATATCTACAACTATGTATATTCTCTGCCCGTCACCGATGGAATGAAAAAGCTCCGTGTGCGGCTAGAGTCTATCGTGGAAGCCACCGACCGCAGCACATGGCGGCCTGCCGCCTCGGACACGCTGCTCTTCATTGTGGCCTCGCTTAGCGACCTGGTTGACCGTTCCGCTCTGGACCAATATGTCATAGCTTCTGCGGAGACAGACTCTCTTGCGGCAAGCGGTCCCGTATATACTCCGCAGGGAGAAGAGTATGCCGAAGCCTTGCGGCTCCTTTCAGAGCGACAATACCGGCAAGCCTTGCCGATATTGGAAAAACGGCCTGACTATAACACCGCCCTTTGCCTGACACAGCTCGGTTATCATAAAGAGGCTTCCGCTCTTTTAGACCAGTTACCCGTAGATTCCCGCAAGGAATACCTGCATGCTGTGGTAAGCGCCCGGCAGGGCGATGATTACTTAGCAGTGGAACATATGCTTGCGGCCTGCCGCATGAATCCCAATCTTGTCCTGCGTATTCCCCTGGATCCGGAACTGTCGGACCTCATTCCCAAGTTCTTCGGGCTCCGTATGGAACTGGACAGGATAGCGGAAGGGAAATAGTAAAAAGTAGAAAGAACAAAACAGGAAAAAAAGTATAAGTACTAATTAAATATTAACAAGTGTTTTATTAGTGTTTATTTTTTTATTAACAATTTAATTACAATGATTATGAAAAAAAGTTTGTTAAGCGTGTTTACAATGGTTGCTATGGCTGCAGCATTCACCGCGTGCAGTAACGATGACATCGAAGTGCCTGACGTAAAGAACGGGGAAGCGAGAAGCGTATTCATGAAGCTGGAGTTGCCGACGCTGACGAGATCGACCGAGCCTCCTGTAGCCTCGGGAACGGTTGCTACGGTAAGTAATCTGCATGTATACTTCCATGACGGGACCAGCATTCTGAAATATGTGAACGCGACTACAACCACTCCCATCACGATTGCGAATCTGACTACCGGTACCCAAATAACGGATGTACCCGCGGCGGCTACCACTGTAACGGTATGTGGTAATATTCCTGCCGGAACTTCATTGCCTACAGGTGGAACCGTAGCTGCATTGAAAGCTGTATAACTGGAAATCACAAGCCAGTCTGCAGTTGCGGATGTGGTGTTGAGCGGCGATGACAAACCCCTGCAGACATGGACTACCGGTAGTCCGGCCCTGCCTTATGCCCCTGGAATAACGGACGGTGACAAGTATGCCGAAGTGGAAATCGGTCCTGCCGTGGCACGTGTCGAAATCGAAGGTCTGGCGACTACGGCCTCCAGTGCGGTGGATGGTTTTACGCTGGAAGGAATCTATGTGAATAACTTCTTTGAAAAGTTCAACCTGGCCGGTACCGTTGTGGGAACGAAAGTACAATATGGTGCTACTCCTGCTGCCTATGCTCAAGGACAGGGGCTTTACACCCCTGCTAACGCTGGAAAACTCTTTGACCAGTCTGCCGTCGCTGCTACAGGTATCCCAAAGGAAGTCATCCCGCCAACTGCAGGGCAACGTTGGGCATATCAGGTTGTTCCTAACGGTAACAGTACTGACGCGAACGAGCAACTCCAGCTCGTATTTAAGTTGAGTAATTTGGCTGCTAAGGCCGGCAGCAGCGTGAATTTCGGCACAGGTGACCAGTTTATCACCGTGAGAGGATTCAAAGATGGCAGTGGCAATATTGTAGAACTGGAAAAAGGAAAGATTTATACTATCTCGAAAGCCGACTTTACATTTGACGAGAGCAACCTTTCCACAATACCTAATACCAGTGCTGTCAGCGTTTGGTTGAAGGTGACGGTAAAAGCCTGGACGGTCGTTCCTGTCAAGCCTAATCTCTAACTGTCATACCATCAAGGTATATTGTATTTGTTTGTTTCTTTTACAAGTCCGTTTGCGTAGAGGAGATTTTTAGCTCATTTTACTAGTTCACCAGTTCCTCTCGCACGGCGGAATGTAAGCAGGTCGTGGGTGTCTTTTGCCCTGACCTCACGACCTGTATTTCTATAACCTGTTAAATCATAACACGTATATTCATATAAAGTCATAACCACAGTTATTCACCTAAAAGATACTACGCATGAAATTGTATAAAGCTATACGCTTCCTGATGCTTTCCGGTATTTTAACCTTAGTCTTGTCGAGGTGCATCAGGGAGTCCCTGGAGGGCTGCCCTCTGGATACCCTGTTACGATTTACCTACAAGCCTCGCGGCTCTGCCGCTGACCTTTTCGGAGAGCGTGTTCAGAGGGTGAGGCTGTGTGTGTACCGTCCCGATGGCAGTATTGAGCATATGCAGACGCTGGAGAAGAGTGAACTTGACCGTTTGCAGGGTGTTGAGATGTATCTGCCGCAGGGAAACTACACTGTCGTGCTCTGGGCGAATGCTTCGGATGCACAGACCAAGCTCGGCGGCTTTTCCGAAGGAGAAACCATAAGGAACCTTTCCGCCTCACACCCGCATGCGGAGACTTCCGCTTCCATCCCCACGCTTGATCGGCTTCTTTTCGCTGTCACGCCACTTACGGTCAGTGAGCACGAGACTGGAGACCATACTGTCAATTTCAGCCCCGGCACTATCCGTGTAAGTCTTCACCTTGATGGTGTGAGCGTGCAGCCTGTGGTACACATCACGGGCATGGAGTCAGCCTTGCGACCGGTGTTCGACGAAACCTCGGGCACATGGCGTCTCCAGTCCGTAAGCCGGAACAAGACATTCCAGCCTGCCGTAGCATATGATGTCACCAACCGCCATGCTAATGCCACGACTGACATCCCCCGTTTCAAGGCCGATACCCCCGGCATGGTGGAAATTATCGATCCCACCACGGGAAACCATATCGTGCCCCCGATTTCGTTGGCAGGGCTTATTGCCCGCTACCACATACCGATGGAGGAAGATATTGAAGTAACCATTCCTATCGAGATTACCTTTACAAACGGTCATGCGAAAATAACGATCAGGAATTGGGAAAATCAGAATGTAAAACCCGGAGGAGTGTAAAAAACGCACCGGTCAATCATGAAATGCAAATCATAAAACAATATATTATGCCAAGTAGTTCAATCATCATACCGTTCCGCAACCTGCTGTCGGTCCTGTTATTACTGCCGCTCGTACTTTCGTGCCGGCAAGACGAACTCATTCTTCCTGTTCCGCCCGTGTCCGGCAAAGGTGAGACGGCCGAAGTGACACTTTCTGTCAGGATTCCCGATTTCCGGGCGGCGAATACTCGTGGTGTAGACGAGAAAGGGATAACAGAGATTACCGTACTGATGTTTGCCGATGAAGGCGGTACGGAGAAAGTCAAGGTGAAATATGATATTCTGGGCAGCTCGTTGCATACACTTTCAGGCTCTTCGGATACGAAATACTTCTCTGTGCCCGTTATTGCGGGCAGATACAAACGTATAGCTCTCATAGCTAATGCCCAAACAGAACTGGCAAATATAACAGCCGGTTCCACCTATGATGCTCTTAAGCAAGTGGAAGTCGTGGGTAGGTTCGGACAAGAAGGTACGGGCACATACATACCCATGTACGGCGAGCATGCCCCGGCGGGAGGCTTTGAACTGAAAGCCGGTGTGTCGCAAACCATTGCGCAGGAAATACCGCTTATCCGCATGCTGGCGAAGGTGGATATCATCAATCCTACAACTTCGGGAGCCACGACAGCTGCGGGAAAGGTTTACTTCGTCAATTCCGTAGGCAACGGACGCGTTTGGGTAGATCTTGCTACATACAATACCACCGCTTCACAGTCGGGATACATGACTCCCACACTGCCTGCCACATCGCAGCCAGCAGTCAGTGGCGGGCACCCGCTTGAGGGAACTGCAAACACCGCATCTCCGAATGTCATCACTTATTATTTGAATGAACAGTCGGCTATCTCCGGCGGCAGCCGTCCTTGTATAGTTATAAATCTTGCCTATCAAGGAAGAGAATACTACTACTGAATGGATTATACATGGGACGGTATCAAAGGCGGTGGCACGAGTCCTTACGAAAAGGGTAAATACATGCCCATTCTGCGCAACCACCGCTATATTTTCACCATCAAGGAAGTGAAAGGGCCGGGGTTTGCCACTTTGAACGAGGCTGTAACCAGCCCGGACAACTTTACCAACCATAACATCGTAGTAGTGCCCATCGTGATAGACGCATTCACAGATATAACGTTCAATGAATCGGGGCATTTCTTGGCAGTGACCCGAACGGCGATGACACTTCAAGGCAAGCACGATGCCACAAGCACACAGAACAAATTTTCTGTGCGCACCAATTACCCCAGTGGGTGGAAGGTCGGTGCCTATAATGCCGACGGAACAACAATTTCAGTTTCTAATTCATGGCTGAAACCCAGTCAAAACAGTGGGGCGGCTGGCGCCACTCTCACCAATCCGGTTACGGAGGAATTGCAGGCCATCACGAATGGCAAGGGATTCAAGGATGGTTATCTGTAGATACGGGCTGGACGACTTTATACTAAAATCAATATTAAGCAGATCGGTACGCCTTTGGATTATGTTGCCGAATATAACCTCGCCGGTGGCTCTATCTATAATTCTCCTTTCATTTCTTCCGTTCCTCCGGGTATTTCTCCCACTGCAGCCCAGACTGACCCTAATCTTCATTGGGCTTCGAGCCATAGCAATGACCAATCCGGTTATTATAATTGGTACGTGCTCACAGGAGAGAATAATGATACTTACAATCCAAATGCCAAGAAGCTCTTTGATGATGTCTTTTTTAAACTGGGGCATCCCGGTTATGGTTACCACCTGCCTTCCCGCTGGGAGTTGACGGGCGTTTTCTCCTACAGCGGTAATACCCAATATGATTCCCCTACTAATACTTCTAATGTCAACGAGGCTATTGAGTTCGGTGGCATCAAAAAAACTTTCGCCAACGATTATTTCTCTTCGGGTAACGGTGTTTGTTACGCTCTGCGTTTCAAACAAGGTACCGGTAATCCTATCGATGATTCTTCCCTATCCGATTTCCCTCTTGCTACTGATAATAATATGGTTTGTGCTTACCGTTACACCCGCGTGGGTTCGTTTGCCAACCATGACTTTACTTCCCTATTGAAAGTGGATTGTGTTTACTTGGGCAGCGCATTTACAGGAAACATTAGCACTATCAATAATGATTCTTGGTGGGATAGCCATACTTCCGAGGCTGTCGTTCGTATTTTTCCGGCTGCCGGTTATATCTCCTTCCCAACGTTCATTTCGAGTGGTTTGCTCGAAGCCCGAGGCGAATATGGTCGGTATTGGTCGAGCACGGAGTTTCCCAGCCTCCTCGGCAATGCTTGGAACGTGTCTTTCTACTCGTACTCTGCGTTCGCGAACTACAGAGACGTTAAACACCACGGGTTTTCCGTTCGTCTGTTCGCCGATAAATAAGTAAGACGGTATATGACCGATGCAATTTAGTTTGTAAGAAAGTTGATATAAAAAATAGATATATTACTAAAAAAAGAAGAAAAATGAATATAGGATTTCAGACTTCCGGTTTATCCGGTTTCACCCGTGTGGCATATCTGTGGAGGCGACATGCCTCAGCTGTGCTGTGGATTGCAATGGCGGCGCTCCTTCCGACCGCTTGCAGTGATGATGCGGAGCAGTCGGTGCCGCAAGCGAACGGACATACAGCCGTTATTTACCTGAACTTTAAAACCGGTGCTTCAAAACAGGCTGCTGAAATGAACACCTCGCAAAGTTCCGAAACGCGTGCGCCGCTGACACGTGCTATAGATGAAAATGGAATCAATACTGTAGATGTACTTTCATTCAAGGTTGATCCTGCAGATCCTACGAATATAAAGAAAGGTACATTCTTCTACCGTGCACAGGGTACATACGATATCGGCACACAAACCGTACGTGTACAGCTGATGGGAGCTCCCGAACATCAGACACTCGTGGTGCTTGCCAATGTCCGTGAGCAGGTGAATACCCTTGCTGCTGCATTCGGAGAACAGAAAGAGGGGGTAATGAACCGCCTGGCATTCGATGTCGGAACGGATGCCGCACCCGACTTTACGAATGGCATACCCATGTGGGGCGAGCTTCCCAACCAAGCGGTGGGCGAAGGTTTCTCTCCCTCTGGCGCTCCCCAAGAGGTGACGATGATACGTGCGGTAGCTAAGTTCACGCTTATCAATCCTCTTGAATCCGACCTAAAAGGCTTTTTCTATTATTACAACGATCTGCGGCTGTACAATTACCGGGCAAAAGGACGCATTGCACCGGACAACTATAATGTGACGGGCAAGCAAGTGAATACTCCCACCGTACCCGTCGGGGCACGGCAGACACGGAGTACATTCACCTCATTGAACAGCGATGTGTCACCCGGGAATATCGGTATTTTCAACGGCTCACAAAAGACGTTCTACCTGTGCGAGGTGGACAACAAGAACCGCCCCTCGGGCGGGAATGCGCTGGACGACCTTTGTCTGGTTATGCACGTGAAGCCGTATCTCACCGGCTCTAAGCCGTCGGTAGACGGTTACTACCGCCTCGACTTCAAGGACTACGGTTCGGGAGTGCCGATGGATATTCTGCGTAATCATGAATATAAAGTACAAGTGGAAAGTGTGGACGGGTTGCCGGCCCAAACTCCCGAGGAAGCTTTCAAAGGAAACCATACCCTTAAATGCCGTATCGTGCCGTGGAACGAGGTACAAGAAGAAGTAATAGTACGAGGGAACAAACGGCTGACGGTGGACAAACGGGTGTTCGCTTTTGACGGTGATATCCAAATAGGTGTCGCTTCATTACCCGTAAATATAACTACAGAGAATACCAATTGGCAAATAACCGGAAAACCTTCATGGATTTCACTCAGCCAAACCTCGGGTACAGCGGGAGTACCAGCCACGGTTACTATTTCGGCAAACAGTAAGAACTTTACCCAGAATATGCGTAGTGCTGTCCTTTCCATACGAACAGGAAATTCTGCTAACGAATTGGAATATCGTTTGCATGTAAGCCAGCAACCGGCTTGTGGTTTCGGAAATTCCATGAAACTTATGCGTATCGGTGGCAGTAACTATCAGACTACCCGTATGGGTAATGGTGGTGTTTGTTGGATGATAGACGCCAGTAGGGAAGGAGGTCCTAATATGGCTGCTCGTCCTCGTTCATATTCTTTGGCACCAGCTATGGTCGGACCCATTTATTATGGCAGTATTCCCCAACGTGCCTGCCCCGATGGCTGGCGACTCCCTACGGCTTGGGAGGTTATTAATCTGATACAGTCTATAACAGGCTCTTATCCTGTTGTATTTACTCGATTGATAGAAAGCGGTGCGGGAATAGCTAAGTCTTTTCCAGCCATATCTGCCCCCGATGGTGGATATGAAGAAGGCGTTTTAGCTATCTGGGCACAAACTCCAATGATATATTCATCACCTCAACGACATTCTCCTGCCTCTGTATTACATACAGGAATATATTGGAATCCTGATATCGGAGCTGGAAAAACAGCGCCCACATATAGGGTTAATCGTAATAGATGGGCCTTAATGCATGGTGCCGGTAATGACATTCATAGTCCGGCCGGGTTACCTGCAGGGTTTAATGAATATTATGGTTATCATTATCTGCTGGGCGGTAGTGTCCGTTGTGTGCATGACCAGTAATTTAACCATTAAACAAACAGCACCATGAAACGATCAACTGTTTTAGTCTTTTTGTTTGGACTGTTTTTGGGGGGCTGTGGCAGTTCCCGTCAGGGCGGTGAAGAGGCGGAAGTTGTGCGACATTACGAATGTCTGCTGCGCGCCCTTGCAACAGATGATTCATAACTCTGGCGTTATTTTCATCTATTACATCTTGATATTCACTTCTTTCTATTACTCTGCCATTTTGATTTTGAGTACATTTTTCTCTTATTGAGCAATTTACACAAGCTGATGTTTTATATACTTTTGATCTATAATTGGGACGGATTCTCCATTTCCCTGTTGTTGTCATTTGTTCTCCACAAGGGCAGATATAATAATCTCCGTCATTTATATAATGAAATTCAGCCAGTGGTATGGAATTCGAATTAGGTGATGTTGATGGCATAGGCGATGAATAAGTACATATTCCTGAATATTTACAGGCTTGTAGTTGGTCGCCGCTAGTATAACCGGCATCGCTAAGTGTGTTGAACGAATCTAATTGTAGTAGTTCCTGGACGGTCAATGCCGCTGTTGATAGTTCTCTTTTATCAGTTGATGCTCCAATATGAGAGTGAACCAATAATTTGTGTTTACTATCAAAGGCTGCTTGAACCGCATATTCAACTCCTGATACATTATTGGTTAACATTAATGCTCTTGAATCTTTGTCTGTTAGACTTATTTGAGTATCATTACTATTCTTCAATTCCGTATCAAGAGTTTCGTATTTCTTACGCCTGTCTTGTTGTAATTTAATCTTAGATTTAAGAAGTTCTTTTTCTTCTTCTTTATCAGTCTTATCTAAAGCTACTTCAAATTCTTCAATACGGTTATCTATATATTCAAGATGTCTGTCTATCTTCTTTTGTGTATAATTGTTTCTGAGACTATTTTGGGCAAATATCTTGAAAGAATCTATACCTATGGTTTCGCCTTCTATCAGACCCATATCCTTTAGCATAAGGACAAACTGCCTAAAGACTTTTCTAAAAGCCTCCGCATTATTTTTTTTTAAATAAGCAATTGTCCGAAAAGAGGGCATTAAGCCTCCTAATAGCCACCATAATTCCACATTTACTTTACAGGAAGTGTTCCAACTTTCTTGATGATCTTATTGAGTGCTTATAACCATATAAATACAATTTTAGTAATGTTGCAGGATTATACGGTGGTCTCCCTTCTGATTGAAGTTTGACATGTTTAAACCCAAGCTCATCTATAGGCAAGATATCCACAAATAAATCGATAAGCCTGCTCATCACCAAGAATGTTTTTCTCATAATCCAATAACTTTAGAAATTATTAATATCAACGTAACAAATCATTCATCTTTCAGATCGACAGTCGGCAAGTTAAAAACTTTTTCGATGCCAATCCAGCTTTCTGCCGCATCATCAAATAGCGTTTCATATTGATCATGGAATCCAAAAAGGTCACTAAAGAAATATGTTTTCAGTGTTGGATACATGCTTACTTTCCATTCGTTGTCAGCTCCATCAGGTACAGAAATAATAAAATCTGTGGACAAGCTACAAGTGGTTATCCCGGCCTTAGCACCTCCATTGACAGCACTCGACGCGTAACAAAACATATTAAAATGTGAAGAAGGTTCGCGTAAATTAAACTACCACCTAAGCTGTGGGCTTCCTTGGGCCGGATTGGTTCTATTGATAACTTCAATATCATTTATTGTTTCCGTATGGCTATTGGAAATGCTTATTCCTCCTGAAATCTCTGGTCCAGTGACACTGACATTTCCTCCTAACTCGAAAGAGACACTGCTGGTATAAGAGCTCTGGCGTTCCGTAGTTTGCGGGGAATGTGCATGAATAATGGCACCATTCGGGTGAACCGGAGCGAATTCCAAATTTACGTCAGTCAGGCAAAAGCCATACCCTTTCATTTTCAGAGTACTGACCTTGGTATGCCATTCTCCATAAAAAGAAGGTTCTACATAGGCTATAAAACCCAGATTTACCAAATAAAAATGTTCTTTCCGGTCTTTGCTATAAGCGGTCCATATCTTAGCTTCTACTTGAAAATTATCGGTTGTCCCTTTACCTTCATGTCCATGAACAGGAGGTGCGGTATAGCTATTTTGACCGATAACGATATAGGCAGATATCAAGTTTTTCAAATCCGACGAACCGTTTGACGGAGCTTTCGGTTCCAGGGCTCTTTGTAAACTTTGACTTGTCATGTCGCAATGAAATCCCTGCCCGTATTCATTAATCGTCTGTACAGATTCTTTGCCATCAGCTCCGGTAGCAGTACTGAGCGCATTGAGCTTGGAATAGAATCCGCTCGCCGACGGAAGCGGTCCAGAAAATACCCACAGCGGCAGTTCGTCCGAATAAGACTCATCTTCCTTCGCATAAGGATTATAGCAATCCAGCAACGTGCAGACGGTATTAAAATCCTCGTTCGTTCCTCCCTCCATCATCATCACGATGCTCCGCTTATGGAACATATCCTTGATGTCAGCCAGCAAATCGGTATCCGACTGAATCCGGTCAATGTCCTGCCGGGTAAAGAAGAACGCGTCGCCAACCTCCATCTTCTTTCCCGGAGCATAAGGAACCGCCTCCTTGTAACGGTTTATCATGTTCTCGGATATCATATGGTCTTCTTTGCTCCAGAACGAAAGGTAATAAAGCGTGTTGTTGTGTGTTACGCCTAACTGGTCGGTAGTAGGCAAAGGATCAGTTAGTTTCTCGGGATCATTTACATTGTCGGGGGCGTAGTCATCCTCGTCATCGCCGCACGATGTAGCTACCGCAAGAACCATGTAGCACAACAATAAGTAATGAAGTAAATGAATCTTTTTCATGACTTTTTAAAGGAGAATCCTATTGTTTGTATTATTCAAATTCAAGCTGTAGAACTCATTTGCCGCTTGAAATAGAGTTGTCTTTATTTGAAGTTATTTGGGTAGCATTTTCTTTTACACACGTTAAAATCACCCATAAAACCCTGTTTTACTCTTTTTGGAGATGACGCAGGCTCAACCGACAAGTGCAAAATAAGCGAAAAGATTTAAATTCAGCCCGATTCTTGCCTATAAAAATTGTCTCAATTGTCAGAATCGCACATCTTTGTGGTTTAGAACATTTTAGTTTTGTAGTTTAGGCTATTTTTTGTCGTTTGGGCTATTCCTCCATCCATAACACACCGTATTATTCCGCCTCTGTTTTCCTCCATTTAGGGGTACAGCCCGCATTTTCCTTGAACAGCCTTATAAAATGGCTTGGTGACAAAAAACCGGATTTCTCGGAGATGTCGGCAACCGTCAACCTCGGATATCGCGCAAGCAGACGTTTCGCATATTCTATACGAAGTCCGATAATCCAATCGCGGAACGACATGTCATACGTAGTTTTGATGTACCCGGACAGGTAGGTACGGTTGGTATGAAGCACATCTGAAAGCTCCTTTATGGTAAGGCCGGGCCGGATATAACCGTCCGCATCGATACAACCTTTGATTTTTTTCGCTATTTCGGCATGGAAAAAAGGAGTATCCTGCCTCTGTGCCTGTTCCCGGTTTGTGGTGTCACACAGGTCTTCCTCTTCAGAAGTCATGCCATCTTCCATCGCGTTTTCCACCTGTTCGTAAAACAGCAGATAGTTCAGATAGCAAAGGAAGAGATAAATGTAAAACGGTACCGATGACAGAATCCAGATATAGACGTATTCATCAGGCAGGAATGTCAGCAGTCCGCATCCCACCCCGAATGTGACAGCCCAGTAGGTGAAAATGGAAAGCCATTTGATATAGGCACCGATGTCGTCCGCACGGGTGTCATCGAAAATGCGGATGACCCTGTGATAGGCCCGGAGAAGCCTACGGGTCAAGAACAGCCCATAGATAACCAACCATGCGGCCAAGGCAAACATCACCGTTGTCTGTAAACCACCTTTTGGTAACAACAGCAGAACGATGCCGGAAAGGATGGAAAACAGTATCCATAGACAGATATGCGTCCGTAACCGACGTTTGGTGATATAAAAGCGGTCAAGCAGAGTGGTGAGGGCCGAACTGAACAACCAGTAGCACAAAAAATAGGTGGACAGGTTCATCAGGATGGCGGCATCGGTATTCTTGAACCTGATTCCAAAAAAGAAATGTACCGAATAGTTGGCGGCAAGTAACAGTATGGCTACCCCCATAATTCGCCGGGAACGCAGATAATTATTGAAAATGGCTTTTTCCGAGGTTGGAGCCAACAAAAAATAAAAGCCGAAGAACAACATCAACGGTAGCGCAATACAAAGTGAATAACTGTATATAGATGGTTCCATTTTATTATGCCTAACTATTTTGAATGCAAAATTAGCGAAAATACTGAATATATGGCGGATTTGCCATGACGATTTACTTTCAACACCCTATTTTGATATAATCGAGGGCTTGTTGTATGGTATCCTTGCCATTATGTCATATTGATGGAAAAAGCAGGAAAAGGAATGGTATGTTCCCAATCCTGCCATATATATCCGCACACTCGTTCACATTTTTATACCTTTCGGTTTGCACTCGTCACGGACGTTGAATCCCGGCCGCCCGATGATGATGTGGTCGGCAATAAAATTGCCAGACGGACTGCGTTCATTCACCGAGCTGCGTATCTGCGGCACATCTTCGGTGTGTTGTGGAGATACGTTTCGTACACCTTCCGCATCCGGTTTGACCTCCTGTCCGTCATTCTCCTTTTCGGCGACTTCGGGCGTAGGCGGCTCAAGCTCCAACTGTATCTTTCGGTCGAGTGCTGCAAGTTCGGACTTCAACTGTTTCAGTTCGTCCTCCTTCTTCCATACCTTCCCGGCTATCTCCTACAACTGTGAGACCTCCTTTTCCTGCACCTCGTTCTTCGCCTTGTACTGGTCAATGATGGACGGAATCCTCTCCAATGCGTTCAGGAAATTGCGTGCGGCGGCTACCGGGTCAGCCATCGCCAGCATGCAGCCTATGTCATACAAGGATACTGATACTACGGGAGAACCTGTCGAGCATGTGACAGAACCGGACAAGCAAATTGCGCATTCGGCTCTCGGTGACTACGGACCATTCAGTGTGAAATATGCCACGAAGGACTTTCTCAGCTACGGGAACAAAAAGTTCCGCATATAGATTCTGATTTTGCTTGTTACAGATGGAAGCAACGGCAATATGCCAGAGGAGGCCGGGCTATACAAAAAATAAGGGGCTGTACACATGCGTCAGCTCCTTGTTTTTAAGGGGTAAGCGACTGCTCAACTACATCTTGTGCATTCAATTTTTCAGTGGGATGCACTCCATTGTAAGTGCATCTCAATTTCCATATACCAACTTATCTCAGGGTTGTCATTGAGTGTCAGTCTCGCTTTTTCCCGTTTTTTCCTGCATTTTCCCGGAACTGTCCTGATTATTTTCTCCATACATCCGGTAGCAGTTCCTTCAGGTCTCTGTCTGATTTGGGTGCCAGATAATAGGGGAGTTTACTGATCACATCATTCAGCCACTCTCTGGGGTTGACACCACGTTCCTTACATGAGCCAAGCAAGGAGCAGATTATAGCCGTATTCTCAGCAGCTTCGTGATTTCCGCAGAACAGCATGTTCTTTCTTGATATGACCAGTGGCCTCAGGGCATTCTCACAGCGGTTGTTGTCTATAAAGATTCTTCCGTCATGGAGATACGGTTTCATTCTTGGCAGCAGGGAGTAGGCATAGGCTATGGCTTTCCCTATAAGACTTCGTTTTAGAACTTTAGGGTATGTGTTTTTAAGCCAAAGTTCAAAGCTGTCAAGTATCGGCTCGGATAGACGTTGACGTAATTCAGCACGTTTTTCATACGGGAGTTCCTGTTTATCCGCCATGTATTCCACATTATACATATCCTGGATAAATTTGAGTCCCTGCATGGCATATTCCGGATTTTCTTCCTTGCACAGCTCTATATGCCTGCGGATATGTGCGAGACAGCCACACAGGCACACGTCCTCTCTATCCTCAAAGGCGTCATAAATAGGATGGCCGTCACTTTGGAGATATCCTTTGAAGTTTTTCAAAAGCCTGACCGCAACTTTTTGTGAACGCGATCCGTTGTCGTAATGGAAGAAGAGCAGACGCGGCACAGCCGCTCGGACTATCCAGATGTATTCTTTTGCGGCTTTATGCCTCTCATGGTTTATAACCGGAAGCGTGGTCTCGTCAACCTGGAGGTAATCTGCGGCCAGTACTTTCTTCCTGAGTTCCAGATAAAGTGGTCTGAGAAGTTCGCAGACCGGTCTGAACCAGCCGTCCAATGTGTTTCTGGACAGTTTCACACCCAGATGTTCCAGCTGTTTCACTTGTCGGTAGAACGGGACATGATATTCGTACTTCTGTAAAAGGACCTCAGCGAGCATGGAAGCCCCGGGCATGCCTTTATATATGGGCATCAGTGGCATGGGAGCGGTTATTACAGCCTTTTCTCCGTTGTCAACGGCCTCCATTTCATTTTTCAGGGCATATGTGGGACGTACCGTGTCTTTCACATAGAGGTAGCCGGGTTTCATCTCAAGGGTCCTGGTATGTTCCTCGCCTATCTTGACGTATCTGCTTAAATCGACATTCTCCGGTTCGATGACGACTGTTACAACCGGAAGGTTATTCATGACGACCCGGTTACGGCGTGGCGTTTTATTGGCGGCCCGGGACTTGGGGACGGTAATCTGTTCAGCCGCCCTGCTCCGGGCCTCTTCGATTTCCGCCTCTATCTGTTCCAGGTCGCCATAGTCAAAAGGGAGCTTCGGGTCTCCGTTATAGACAGGCTTGCATTTCTCACTCATCTTTCCGAACACCTTCCTCTTCAGCCATGCCAGGGAGGCGTTCAGCTCAACTATCGTACCCCGGAGCTCTTCTATGGTCCTTGCCTGGGCCGAGATGATCTCACTCTGTTTACGGTTGATATCCAGCAGCTGTTCCATTGAGGATTCCACAGCTTGTCCGGTTGCATCTTCTTTTGCCATTCAATATCCTTTTTTGATGATATAAAGATAGCGAAAAGCTATAAGAAAAACAAGCCTTCAAGCTGTTTGTTTACAACTGTTTACCAATGCTTTTTCAAATTGGAAAGCCGTCTTTGCCTGCCTTTGCTGACATCTTCATTGATGCCTTCCACCATAACGACCAGGTCACTCCAGGTCATGGGGTAAGAACGGGTGGCAGGATCATAGGCGGGTATCTTGAAGGTGCCTTCTTCAAGCAGTTTCTCGTAAAGGACCAGACCGCCCGGTTCGGCATGGAGCAATTTTATCTTGGTCCGGAAACGGTTGTAGAAAATGAATACGTCCCCACTTCTGATGTCGCCTCCCATCCTCTCATGCACAAGGCCGCAAAGAGTGAACATACCTTTCCTCATGTCCGTATAACCGGGGCATAGGAAATATCTCATGCTGTCATTTAGGCAGAACATTGGCATTATATATTTTAGAGATCAGATTCAGGGCAGCTTCACAGCCGGAAGACCCTTTAAACTTCAACTTCAATCCGTTGGGTAATTCCAAGGATATTTCAGAGCTGTCCTTTCCTTTCAAGGGAAAGGGGACGCTAGGCTGGGGAGATGGCAGGGGAGTCTCGTGAGATATACCGGGGGATGGCGTGTCGCCATTGATTACTATGGGGACAAAGCTGTCTTTAACCCCTAAGCGGGAGGCTTCTGCCAATAACTCCCGCTCCGTTATACCGTATTTTTGTTTCCAAAGATAGAATCTACTACGGCTATAACCTTCATTCTCACAAAAATCAGCAATGGACAAACCACTCTGCTGCTGGCGGAAAAGAACGGAGATAAATTTTTCTCTGCTCATCATGTGTTTACGTCGCTGCATCATAGGATATTATTTTTTTGTAGCAAAAGTAAGGAGGGAAAATGAACTGTAGAAGATGTACTTACTTATTGCGCTTACCATAATTTTGTGTAAATAGAAACGGGATTCAGTTATAAGTTCTCTTATATCTGGATTCTGTTTTCAAAAATAAGCATAAATTGGTTCATAATCAATCCCCAGTTAGTAATCGGCATTGTCCATTTCTTCTCAATCTCCATCAAAGCGAGGTATACCATTTTCTTCACAGCATCATCCGACGGGAATGAAAGCTTTGATTTAGTGTACTTTCTGATTTTTCCATTCAGATTTTCAATGAGATTTGTTGTGTAGATTATTTTCCTGATTTCCAATGGAAACTGGAAGAAAACAGTCAGGTCATCCCAGTTATTCCTCCATGAGAGGATGGCATAAGGGTACTTCCCTCCCCATTTCTTTTCCAGATTATCCAGTTCCACGGCAGCAGCCTCCTTGTTGGGCGCGTTATAGATGTTCTTCATATCGGCTGTAAACTCTTTCTTGTCCTTGTAAACGACATATTTACAGGAGTTCCTGATTTGATGTACAACACATATTTGCGTGGAAGACTGAGGAAATACGGCACGTATGGTGTCGGTAAACCCGTTCAGGTTGTCAGTGCAGGTAATCAGTATGTCCTGTACTCCGCGGGCCTTCAAATCTGTCAGGACACCCATCCAGAATGAAGAACTTTCTGATTTTCCCACCCACATGCCAAGGACTTCTTTCAAGCCGTTCTGTTTCAGACCGACACAGAGATAGACAGTCTTGTTGATGATTTTTCCGTTGTCACGAACCTTGAATACAATACCGTCCATCCAAACGATGAGATAGACAGGATCCAAAGGGCGGTTCTGCCATTCCTGAGCAGCCTGGTTGACTTTGTTCGTAATGATGGAAATGGCTGATGTGGACAGTTCTATTTCATAGATTTCACGCATCTCCTCTTCAATGTCGGACACGCTCATTCCTTTGGAATATAGGGAGATAACAAGTTTTTCTATGGAAAGCCCACGACTCTCGTGTTTGGGAACAACTATGGGATTGAATTCACCGTTACGGTCACGGGGAATAGGTATGACCGCTTCACCGTGTTCAGTTTGGATTTTCTTGGGGTAGCTGCCGTTACGGGAATTACCGCTGTTATGACCGGAAACCGAATTCTTCTCATAACCCAGATGCGCATCCATCTCACCTTCAAGCATTTTCTCCAATACCTGCGCGTGTAACTGCTTCAGAAACTTGCTGACATCAGCTTCTGTCTTGAACTGGCTAAGGAACTCCTTACTTAATACCTCATCAGGCACTACATGATTCTTCTCTTTCATAATTTTCTTCATTTTGCAAAGCTATTAAATAAAAAATACGGAACCCATACTGAATCCCGTATTTTACATTTACACAAAATATTTTATAGTGCCAGTTAATTCTTAAAATAATATTATCTTCGCATTGAGCTATTTGAAATGATTGGGAATCATGCAAAATGATGAAGATAGGTGGTTTCTAAACCATTACCTATACCTTTATTATTGGTTTGCAATTTATTGATAATCAAGCATACATTAGTTAGTGCAACAAATGTATATACGCAAAAGATAAAAACATCCCGTACCAGTTCCAGCCGTTCAATCTTGAACTCTTTCTGCCATATCCGGTTTATCTTGGCTTGGCTTAGGAACTGTTTGTTTACCTCTACCTCGTGAAACTTGATTCCGGCAAACGGATTCTTTGTCAGCCACTCGTTGGCAATGGCAAGGTTTATCACTTTCTTGAAGCATTTCATGTACCGGATAACGGTGTTCTGTGCGCAATGTTTCTCCGTCTTTAGGTATAAATCGAATTTACGCACCAGTTCCCCGTTTACCTCACGCAACAGCATATCATCTACCTCGTAGTCACGTTTAACCAGTTCCATGAGGTATTTAAGGCAATTGTCGTAACGTCTTACGGTAATATCGGCATAATCCGTCCCGATTAGCTTCCGGCAGTTGTCGTTATGTTCCTTGAATACATTATACAATGTCTTGAAAGTTTCGTCCTTTCCCTGATAGCGGTTCACTATGGCACGTGCGGAGATAATCTTTCCCTCCAGTTCCAAGTCTTGGTAAATCTGATAGAATTTCACACGCAGGGCGTCAATGTAATGGTTAAGTTCTACGGAGTTTCGGTCTTTGCCTGTCGATTTCTCTTTTTCCTGCGACCAAAGTGGGACTTTTACGCTCCGCTTTAGTTGAAGTTCCACGTATAAGCGGTCATAAGTGACACGCACACGCACGGGTGCTTCTCCGTTTTTTAACAGTTTGCTACGCTTGATGAAGAACAACACGCTGAATCTTTTTCTTTCCATACGGCTCAATTTTTAATGATACAAAGTTAGGAAATCGAACCGAGAACCCTGTTATGTAAAATGGTGCAACATGCTGTAAAAGAATGAAGTATATACCTTGCAGTGGAACATTTCGGGCTTTTAAAAACAGTCCCTTGAATAAGGACGTATAGTTTGCTCTAATCCCACTTATTTTGCCTACTCTTGGAAAAGAAAAATCCCCGAACTTCTTTGAAATTCAGGGATTTACATCGTTTTGCCTTCTTAAAAAGTGGTGCCCGTGGGGCTCGAACCCACGACCCCAACATTAAGAGTGTCGTGCTCCCAAAGCCTCAAAAGGCTTCGCCTTTCGACGCAACCAACTGAGCTAGAGAACCATTGCGGTGAAGATTATTCAAGCTATTTAGCCGCCTTTCCCCGTTATGTAACACACTATGTACAACACGTATCACATTAAAACTATCTGCTGATTAGACAATTAAGTTATTTTGGCTATTTTTTACTTGTCTTAGGAAAAAGCGCCTCAAAAAAGAAAGCCCCGACCTGTTACCAAGTCGAGGCAAATCCTATTCTAACAATCTCAAATACGTCTCCTTAAAATCTCCTAACGGCAATCTCCGAATATAGTAACTTCCGTCCTTGACTCAGAAATTCAGTAGTATCTGGTCGTGACTCAAAAAGCAGTAGAACAGATCGACCGATAAACCGCCTTTAGAATCGAGTCGCGAATCCATACTGAATCCGACCGAATTGTCTATCTTATCCAGCGATCATTCGATTCGGATTCGGGGATCGGTCTTTCCCTTGTTCGCAAATCCGATCCGTATATCCTTACTCGCATCGGCAAAATCGGGTAGCATAAACATGAACGAAATCGGCTTCTCCCTGCTGTCGGGTTTTACCATATAGACCTCATACCGTTCTTTATCCGAATAATGGATTTTCGTTCTCATCAATTTAAACCCGTCGCACGTTCCGATCTGTCAACGGACGGGGGATGTTGTCTTTTTCTCTTTCATTTTGTACAAAATTTAGTCGGTTAATTACTTATTATCACTATAAATATAATAAAATCAAGCGATTAAATCAAATGAACTCCGATAAATTCGGAGCGACAGACTTTTTTATTGACTGTGGAAAATGTCATAAAAAAGCCCCACATATAAAAATATGTGAGGCTCGCACCGAATATTCGAATCACTTGACAAGGTACTGTGAATTATCCTATAGACAAATCACTTGTTTCATTGACGAAATTTGTGCGATTACGCTGTCTGCGTATTCTGTCACATCATAATCAACCTTTTTCACCAATAATTCTGTCAGGCGTACTTTCAATTCGTCGGTCGGCACGTTCTCGCAATGGCTCCGATAAGCGATTTCTATCAATCGTTTGTCATCGTTAGGTTGTGATTGATACGACGTTCCGATTTTGTTTTCAGGCAGCATTTCACAAAATGCCGCAACAGCGTTTTCCAATTTATCATTCATCATTTTCACGTTTTAAAAAAAAGTCGTTTTATTCATCCAATTCCGTAATGTTGGCAAACTTTTTCCAACCTTCGGCATTTCTGTATGCTTCGACACAACCGTGCGGAACTTTAAGTTCTGCATCGGGATTTATGTTCGAAAAGGCTTCTTCTTCGCATTTCGGGGGAGTTGCTGTTCCGATCATAAACAACTTCAACTCTTTGCTGCCGTAAAATACACCTTCTCTAATTTTATCTACATTCGTACATGCAGAGGCATCGACTGTCATCAATTTCGGGCAATCTGAAAACGCTCCATAATAATCGCCGTTGGACAAAAAAGCCCCATCTATCGTTTTCAACCGTGATCCCTCTTCAAAAATCACTGTTGTCAAAGAAGAACATCCTTTAAAGGCAGATGATTTGATTGTCTCGACACTGGCGGGTATCTCGATACGTTCCAATGAGGAGCAATTATAAAACATCTGATATTCAATCATTTTGAGTGCCGACCCGCTTTCGAATGTCACCGTTTTCAAAGACGAGCAATCTTCAAATATGCTCCAACCTACCGAATCGACGCTGGAAGGTATTGTAATGGATTCAAGTGCAGCACAATTTTGAAAAGCTCCAAATCTAATCGTTTTCAACCGTGATCCATCTTCGAAAGTCACAGCAGCCAAAGACGAACAGTTGTAAAATGCACTTCCCCCTATAATTTCAACACTGGCGGGTATCTCGATACGTTCCAACGATGGCTTACCTGCTACTTCATTACCCATATAAAGGAACATATAAGGAATCTCTCGCAAATTTTCAGGTAGAATGAGTGTTTTCAAAAGGTACATGCCGCACAATGCCATCTTAGGTAATGGCGTTGTGACACCAGAAATATCCAAATGCGTTGGGATATAATTTCTTCTAATAAATCCAAAATCGTTATCATTGAGTTGTCCTGTTATTTTGTAGATATCCCACGCAAAGTCTGATTGGGCCCAAATATCTCTGAATGTACCAGGTCTGTCGACATGAATCCATCCGAAACCTTGCTGACAAGTTATTGATTGAGTCGAATTTTGATTACGCACAACAATCTCGCAAGATCTATCATATCTGGTATCATTGGGATGGACGTAATATTCTACTCTCCATCGTTTTACTTTGCCGTATTGGGTAGAATTGTCATAACCTGAATGTACAGGATCGGCAAAGGTTATCCACGATGCATTACAATCTATGAAAATGTCCATATTACTAAAAACGGTCAAAGAGTCACGTTCCCCCATTGCTAATGCCGATATATAGGAACCATTAGAACACTTCAATCCTGAAAAAGACTGAGGGGTCTCTTCTTTCTCGCATCCCATCATCAAAAATGCGGAGAGCAGAACGAAACAGGCCGCTTTCCCTGTTTCCCGTATCGATTTGATTCGCGTTTTCATAACAGGTCAGATTTTTTGCAATTCTTCAACTTTGAAAACCTTGTGTTTCAAGCGATTTTCGCTATCGAACCAAGTGCATTCGACTTGGCCTTCATGTTCCACTCCATCTACCGTTTTGAACGGGTACTGAGATACGGTCATCTCAGGGCCTCCTGATTTCAGCCGAACCACATCTCCAATCTTAAATTCCATAATTTGTAATTTTTTTACCACTCAACTCCTATATGGCGGGATTTAAAAAAAGAAAGTGTGGAACTGCAAT
>ERZ857503.205-NODE-205-length-57258-cov-5.788298_pt1 | contig 57258 bp, 69 predicted proteins | sample MGYA00519766_ERZ857503 | MGnify/ENA primary metagenome ERZ857503 (study PRJEB31778, sample SAMEA3449345) | human gut metagenome | biome: human gut; feature: human-associated habitat; material: faeces | place: United Kingdom | collected 2010/2012 ...
GTCCACCAAGGCGCTCCGGGGCGGCAAGATGGAGGACGTCATCTTCGGCGGCACCGCCAGGCGGAAGCAGCTGGGCTTTGCAGAGGTCTCTCTGGTGTTGGACAATACCGGGCATCTCTTCGACCGGGAGGAGAGCGAGGTCATGGTCACCCGGCGGTATTACCGTTCGGGGGAGAGCGAATACTACATCAACCGCCATGCCGTCCGGCTCAAGGATGTCAACGAGCTGTTTATGGACACGGGGCTGGGCCGGGAGGGCTACTCCATCATTGGACAGGGTAAGATCGATGAGATCCTGTCCGTCAAGAGCGCCGACCGCCGGGAGGTTTTTGAGGAGGCCGCCGGCATCTCCCGCTACCGTCACCGCAAGGAGGACGCTGAGAGGAAGCTGGAGCGCACCGAAGAGAATCTGGTGCGCATCAACGACAAGATCGACGAACTGGAGCTCCAGGTGGAGCCCCTGCGCGCTCAATCGGAGAAAGCAAAAAAGTACCTGATCCTCCGGGACGAGCTCCGGGGCCTGGAAATCTCCCTCTGGATGGAGCAGCTGGATAAGATCCGCGCCAATACCATCAAGATCACATCTGACTTTGAAAACGCCGCCCGCCAGAAGGAGGAGGCGCAGCACGAGGTGGAGTCCCTCTATGCGGCCGCGGAGGGATATGCGGCGCAGATGCGGGAAAAGGATATGGAGGCGGAGGGCCTTCGCTTCCAGATGCAGCAGCGGGAGGCCGACGCCAACGAGTGCGAGCGGGCCATCGCGGTACTCAAGTCCCAGATCCAGAGCAATCTGGAAAACGCGGACCGGGTGAAACGGGAACTGGAGGCCCAGGAGGGCCGGGCCGGGTCTATCTCGGCGCAGATCGCGGACCGCCGGGCGCGCCTGGACGAGATCTCCGCGCGGATGGTCGAGTTGAAAGCGGGCCTGGAGGAGTCCGAGGCCCAGAGCAGGACGGAGAGCAAGAGTGCAGGCATCCTCCAGGCGGAGCTGGAGGCCCTGCGGGAAAAGGCGGCGGTGGAGAGCGCCTCCGCCGCGGAGGCCAAGGCGTTGCTCTCCGCGCTGGCCGCCGCCGCCCAGGAGCTGCTGGATCGGGATGAGGCCGTCCGGCAGGAACTCTCCGCCGGAGAGGCGAGGATCAGCCAGACCCATGCGGAGGGGGACGGCGTCCGGCGGGAACTGGAACAGGCCCGGGAGGACCGTAACGCGCTGCTGAATGTGATCAGCGGATACGCACTGCGGGTGGAGGCCCGTCAGAAAAAGGTCAAGTCGGCAGAGGAGCGGCATGTCAAACTCCAGATGGAGGAAAATGCCCTCTCCGCCCGTATCCATATGCTCACAGAGATGGAAAAGCTCTATGAGGGGTATTCCAAAGCGGTCAAGCTGGTGATGGGCGAGGCCGGGCGGGGGAGCCTTCGGGGCGTCCACGGTCCGGTGGCCGGGCTTGTCCATGTGCCGGACGCCTATACCGTGGCCATCGAGATCGCCCTCGGGGCGGCCATGCAGAATATTGTGGTGGAGCGCGAGGAGGACGGCAAAGCGGCGATCTCCTACCTGAAGCGGAGAGACGGGGGCCGATGCACGTTCCTCCCCCTTTCCTCCATCCGCCCCGGCGAGTTTCGGGACGCTGGCGTGCGGGGGGAGCGCGGATTTGTGGGCATGGGAGATGAGCTGGTGAAGTTCGACCCCCGCTATCAGCGCGTCTTTTCCAATCTGCTGGGGCGGGTCGTGGTTACGGAGGACATGGACGCCGCCATCGCCATGGCTCGGAAATACCACTATAGGTTCCGCATCGTCACACTGGACGGGCAGGTATTGAACCCGGGCGGCTCCATGACCGGCGGCTCCGCTTCCCGCAGCGCGGGGATCCTCAGCCGGGCCAATGAGCTGGAGCGGCTCAACACCCAGATCGAAGACATCCGCGGCCGCCTCGGAGAGGCGGCCCGGACACTGGAGGAAGCCCGCCGGGAGCACACCGCAGCCGCCTATGAGATGGAGACGGCGCAGGCCCAGCGCCGTGAGCTGGAGGACAGTATCCTCAAACTGGAGGAGCGTTTTCAGGGCTATCAAAAGTCCTATGCCGAGCTGGACGCCCAGCAGGCCGGACTTCGGGAGGAGCTGGCGCAGATCGAGGCCCGATCCCGCCAGACCGAGGCCGATACCCGGAACGCCCGCGCCAGGATCGAGGCGCTGGAGGGCGCGGCGGAGGCCCTGCGGACGGAGGCTGAGGGCAAGGCCGCCGGACAGGAGGAGAGCCGGGCGCGGATGGAGCGGGTGAATGCCCGTATTGCCCAGCTCAGGCTGGAGGTGGCCTCGCTGGAGGCCGAGCAGTCCGCCTCCGAGCAGGCGCTCCGGGAGCTAGAGGCGCTGTGCCGGGACATCACCGGAGACAGGGCCCAGCGGGAGACGTTGCTCACTGGGTACCAGGAGAAAAACGAGAGCCTGACCGCCCGGATCGGGGAGCAGGAGGCGCGGCTCCAGGAGATCCGGGGCGCCACTGAGAGCAAAAAAGAGGCCGTCGCCCGCCTCAGCGAAGAGAAGCTGGCTTTGGAGGCCCAGCGGAACCGGGCGGACCGGGAGAGCCGGGAGAAAAATGCCGCGCTTTTGAATCTGGAGCGGGAAGTCTCGGTGCTGGAGCAGAAGAAGGTTACCGCCGCCCTGGAGGAAAAGCAGATCCTGGACAAGCTGTGGGAGACCTATGAGCTCTCCCACGAGGCGGCCCGGGCCCAGCGCCTGGAGCTGGAGTCCACAGCCAAGGCACAGAAACGGGTCGGTGAGCTCAAACGCGCCATCTCGAGCCTGGGAAACATCAACCTGGACTCCATCGAGGAGTTCGAGCGGGTGAACGAGCGATACACCTATCTCACCGGACAGCGGGACGATGTGGCGCAGTCCAAGCGGGAGCTGGAGAAGGTCATCGCCGAGATCACGGGCGAGATGAAGACGATCTTCTCCCAGCAATTCGGCGTCATCAATACCGCCTTCGGGGAGACCTTTGCGGAGCTCTTCGGCGGCGGCAAGGCCACGTTGGAGCTGGACGATCCGGAAGATATCCTCAACTGCGGCATTGAGATCAGGGTCCAGCCGCCGGGTAAGGCGCTGAAAGTCCTCTCCCTGCTCTCCGGCGGAGAGAAAGCTTTTGTGGCCATTGCGCTCTACTTTGCGATTTTAAAGGTCCGCCCGACCCCCTTCTGCGTCATGGATGAGATTGAGGCCGCGCTGGACGACGCCAATGTCGCCCGCTTCGCCCGCTACCTGCGCGGCATGAGCGACCGGACCCAGTTCATCGTCATCACCCATCGCCGCGGGACCATGGAGGAGGCCGACGTCCTCTACGGCGTCACCATGCAGGAACAGGGGATCAGCCGGCTGCTGACCATCAATCTGAGCGATGTGGAGCGGGAGCTGAACCTGAAGTGACGGGGGAAATATCCGGTACTACCCCCATTGCGGGGAAAAATTAAACTAAAGGAAGGCAGAAAATGGGATTTTTTGATAAGATCAAAAAGCTGAACATTTTTTCCGGCTTTTCCGCCATTGACGATGATTTTTATGACGAGCTGGAGGAGACCCTCATTCTGTCCGATATGGGGATGGATACCACGCTCAAGGCGGTGGAGGAGCTCAAAAGCCGGGTCAAGGGCGAGAAGATCAAGGATGAGGAGGGCGTCCGCGCCTGTCTGCGCCGGGTCCTTCAGGAGATGCTCGCCGTGGGCGACCAGGGCCTGAAGTTGGACACCAAACCCTCCGTGGTCCTCTTCATCGGTGTCAACGGAGTAGGAAAGACCACCACCATCGGCAAGCTGGGGGCCAGTCTGAAGGGGGAGGGGAAGAAGGTCCTCCTCTGCGCGGGGGACACCTTCCGGGCCGCTGCCGCGGAGCAGCTCACCGTCTGGGCACAGCGCTCCGGTGCGGAGATCGTCAAGCAGCATGAGGGAGCCGACCCAGCCGCCGTGGTCTTCGACGCGGTGAGCGCGGCCAAGGCGAGAAACACCGACGTGATCCTGGTAGATACCGCAGGACGGCTCCACAACAAGCAAAACCTGATGAATGAGCTCAACAAGATTTCCCGGGTGATCGACCGCGAGCTTCCCGGCTGTGCCCGTGAAACGCTGCTGGTGCTGGATGCCACCACCGGTCAGAACGGCCTTATCCAGGCCAAACAGTTCCGTGAGGCTGCGGGGGTCACCGGCATTGTACTCACCAAGCTGGACGGCACCGCCAAAGGCGGGATCACGGTGGCGATTGCCAACGAGCTGCAGATCCCGGTGAAATATATCGGCCTGGGAGAGGGTGTGGAGGACCTGCGTCCCTTTGACGCCGAGGCCTTCACCGAGGCGCTGGTATGAGAAAAGCGCCGGAGGTGTCTGTATGAACGGGACGGGACGCATGTTTGCCGCGGGCGTGATCGTGGCGGTTACCGGCACCGTCTATCTGACGGGAGCGAAGTGGATCTCCGGCCGAAGCGGGCGGGGCGGCGGACCCGAGCGCCGCCTGACGGTGGGCGACCTCCGGCGGCGGGGCGCCGTGCTCCTGGCGGTTGGAGCGCTGATCATCGCGGCGGCTTTTTTGCTGTGATCTGAACTTGAGAACAAAAAATTATATTGGGAGGAAACCACATGCCTCGTATCGACGGCAGAGCCTATGATGCGCTCCGCCCCATTGAGATCATTCCAAACGTCAATCGGTTTGCAGAGGGCTCCTGCCTCATCCGCTGCGGCAGCACCCATGTGCTGTGCACGGCTTCCGTGGAGGAGCGCACGCCGCCCCACGTCCCCGAGGGGGAGGGCTGGGTCACGGCGGAGTACTCCATGCTGCCCAGGGCCAACCGGGAGCGCTCCAAGCGGGACATCGCCAAGCTGAAGCTCTCCCCGCGCTCGGCAGAGATCCAGCGCCTGGTGGGCCGCGCCCTTCGGGCGGCGGTGGATATGCGGAAGCTGGGAGCGCGGACCATTACGGTGGACTGCGACGTGCTCCAGGGAGACGGCGGCACACGCACCGCCTCGGTGACCGGCGGCTTTGTGGCCCTCTCCTATGCCCTCCACAAGCTGGTGTCCGAAGGCGTTCTGCCGGAGATGCCGCTGAAGACCTGCGTAGCGGCCGTCTCCGCCGGTATCGTGGACGACCAGCCCATGCTGGACCTTTGCTATGAGGAGGATTCCTCCGCCCAAGTGGACCTCAACTGCGTGATGACGGGAGAGGGCGAGCTGGTGGAGCTCCAGGGTACCGGTGAGGGCCGGGCATTCACCATAGAAGAGCAGCGTGTGCTGGTGGACCTGTGCGCCAAGGGCATCCGGGAAGTGCAGGCCGTCCAGCGGCAGGCGCTGGGAGGGTAAAGGATGAAAGTGGTACTAGCCAGTAAAAACCAGCATAAGCTGGTGGAAATGCGGGACATCCTGGCCGCCCAGGGCGTGGAGGTGGTCCTGGAGTCCGAGGTGGGCGCGGACGTGGAAGTGGAGGAGACGGGAACCACCTTTGAGGAAAACTCCCTGCTGAAGGCCAGGGCCGTCATGGAGTGCACCGGGCTCCCGTCCATTGCCGACGACTCGGGGCTTGTGGTGGACGCGCTGAACGGAGCGCCCGGCGTCTATTCCGCCCGCTACGGCGGTGAAGGACTGGACGATGTGGGACGTTACCGCCTTCTGCTGGAGAACATGAGGGGACAGCTGGACCGGGCATGCAGGTTTGTCTCGGTCATTACACTGTGTATGCCCAACGGCGACGTGATCACCGCCCGCGGAGAGTGCCGGGGCACACTTGCCTACGCGCCGCAGGGGGAAAACGGCTTCGGGTACGACCCCGTTTTCTTTGTCCCTGAAAAAAAGAAGACCTTCGCCCAGCTCACCGGAGAGGAAAAGAACGCCATCTCCCATCGGGGGAATGCCCTGAAAGAATTTCAAATCAAATTGGAGCGTTATTTAAATGGATCTAACAAGTAAGCAGCGGGCCCAGCTTCGGGGGCTGGCCAATTCCATCGATACCATTGTCCACATCGGCAAGGACGGCCTGGGGGAGAATCTGGTCAAGCAGGCGGACGACGCACTGGAGGCCCGGGAGCTCATCAAATGCCGGGTGCTGGAGAACGCTATGCTCTCCCCCCGGGAGGCCGCCGACGCGCTGAGCAGGGCCACCCGTAGCGAGGTGGTCCAGGTCATTGGAACAAAATTCGTGCTGTATCGTCAAAGCCATAACAAGGACAAGAAGGACAGGATCGCCCTGGTGAAATAAACTCACAATGATCTGTCTGTGGAGGAATCTCTATGAAAATCGGCGTATACGGCGGCACCTTTGATCCGCCGCACCTGGGACACATGGAGGCTGCACGGGCCGCGGCGGAGGCGCTGGGGCTGGACAAGTTGCTGCTGATACCCGCGGCCGTGCCGCCCCACAAGGCTTTGCCGCCTGACGCGGTGGCGCCCCAGGCCAGACTCGCCATGGCGGCCATGGTGGCCGACGGGGTGAACCTGGAGCTGAAAAGCCCGGGGCTTGCCGAGGCCAGCGCCGCCGAGATGGACCGGACGGGGAAGAGCTATACGGCGGATACCCTGGCCCAGCTCCGGGAACGCTATCCCGAGGACGAGCTGTGGCTTTTGCTGGGCACTGACATGTTTCTCTCTCTCCAGACCTGGCGGGAGCCGGAAAAGATCATATCCCTGGCCGGGATCGCTGCCTTTGACCGGACGGAGGCAGACAGCGGCGGGATGGAAGGGCAGGCCCGGCGGCTTCGGGAGCGGTATGGGGCCCGTGTGGCCCTGGTCCGGCTGCCCCGGGTGATGGAGATCTCCTCCACACAGGTGCGGGAGCTGTTGGTCCGCAACCGGGTGGAGGCCAGGGCGCTTCTGTGGTGCCAGGTCTACGGCTATATCCTGCGGGAGGGGCTCTATGGCGTGAACGCCGATTTGAAGCGCCTCTCTGACGACGATCTGCGCTGTGCGTCGCTCTCCATGGTGAAGGCCAAGCGCATCCCCCACATCCGGGGTTGTGAGGAGGAGGCGGTCCGGCTGGCGGAGCGGTGGGGAGCGGATGCCCGCCTGGCCCGGCGGGCGGGCATCCTCCACGACTGCACTAAGTATCTGGAGCTGGACGAGCAGCTGGCGCTGTGTGACCGGTATGGGATCGCACTGGACGAGCTGGAGCGGGTGGCGGTCAAGCTTCTCCACGCCAAGACCGGCGCGGCCATCGCACGGCACGTTTTTGGAGAGCCGGAGGCGGTCTGCATGGCCATCTACTGGCACACCACCGGAAAAGCGGATATGGACCTGCTGTCTAAGGTGCTGTATCTGGCCGACTACATTGAGCCCTCCCGGGCCGACTTCCCGGGCCTTTCAAAGCTTCGGAAGCTGGCCTATGAGGATCTGGACGCCGCCCTTCTGCTGGGCTGCGAGCTGACCATCGGGGATATGGAAGAACGGGGGATGCCCGTCCATACCAATACCCTCCAGGCACGTGACTATCTGAAAGGACGAAACCGATGAACCCAGAGAAAGAGCATAAAAAAGGCGGCAGCCGCCTCCAGAAAAGCACCGAGAAACCGGAGAAGCAGAAAAAGCCGCGTGTGCCGCTGACGTCCCGACAGAAAGCCCTGCGGGTGGTCTATATCGTTGTCACAGTCATTGCGGCGATCATTGTGACGGCGTTTGCGGCATCCCGCCTCCTGTTTGTCAAGCCGAACGTCCCCACCACGCAGAACCGCCCCAAGCCGCCGGTCGCCAGCGGGGAGCCGATCTCCTCCGACGCGCCGGAGATCAACGACAGCGGGCGGAAAGAAGATTTCTTCACCTTTCTCATCATTGGGCGGGACACGGGCGGCGGCGGGAACACCGACACGGTGATGCTGGTGGCCTACGATGTGCCCAATCAGAAGCTGAGCGTCATGAACATTCCCCGTGACACCATGGTCAACGTCTCCTGGGACATCAAGCGCATCAACTCCGTCTATAACGTATACGGGGGAGGAGACGAGGGCATCCAGGCGCTCTTCGACGAGGTGAGCCAGCTGGTGGGCTTTATCCCCGACTTTTCCGTAGTGGTGGAGTGGGAGGCCGTGGGCGAGATGGCGGAGGCCATTGGCGGCGTGGACTTTGAGGTCCCCGTCAACATGAATTACGACGATCCGACCCAGGACCTGCATATCCATATCTCCAAGGGGATGCAGCATCTGGATGGGGAGGGCGTGATGAAGGTCCTCCGGTTCCGGGACGGCAACAACAACACCGGATACGTAAACGGAGACATCGGCCGTATCGAGACCCAGCAGAAGCTGCTCAAAGCCATTGTGGAGAAGCTGCTGACAAAGGTAACAGAGCCCTCCACCATCCTGAATTTGGCGGGTGTGTTCACAGAGAACGTGACCACAGATCTCACCGTACAGAATATCTTCTGGTTTGGGCAGCAGGCCGTACTGGGGAAGCCGCCCCTGAGCATTGACAATGTGAACTTTGTCACCATGCCCTGCACCAACAAGAGCGTGTGGAGCCGCAGTTTTGCGGGAAAGAGCTACCAGTTCCAGTCCTATGTGGTGCCCAACACCGAAGAGCTGGTATCCGTGGTGAACGAGTATTTCAACCCCTATCTGGAAGATCTGGACGATAAAGATCTGGATATTATGTATGTCAACAGCGACGGGACAATCGGCTCCAGCACCGGCGTACTGGAGGATACCAGGCATAACTCGGCCTGGGCCGCTTATAAGAGCACACCCAAGGAGACGCCCACGCCGGAGGTGAGCGAGACCCCTGAGCTCCCTGAGAGCACGGAAACACCGGCTCCCGGCGTCACACCGGACCCGGGCGCCACCTCCGCTCCACCCGGCGGAGGCGGCGGAGAGACCACGGCGCCCACGGCGACACCGTCCGCCGGGCTGGAGGGGCCCACCGACGACGAGCCGGCGGCGCCTGAGCCCACGCCTACGCCCGATTCCGGGGCGGAGAGCGGGCCCCCTGAGGGGATCCCCATCATTTGAAATTTCAGATAAGGAGCGAACGCCTATGACGCCCAAAGAAATGGCATTGGTCCTCGCGGAAGCACTGGACAGCAAAAAGGGACAGGACATCAAGGTCCTGGAGACCGGAGCCCTCACCACCCTGGCGGACTATTTCGTCATCTGTACCGCCACCTCCACCACGCAGGTGAAGGCACTGGCGGATGAGTGCGAAAAGGTCATGAAGGAGCGGGGCGAGGCGCCCCACCACATAGAGGGCCACCGGGGCGGCACTTGGGCGCTGCTGGACTTCTCCAGCGTTGTGGTCCACCTGTTTATGGATGAGGCCCGGCAGTTCTACGATCTGGAGCGGCTGTGGAAGGATGCCGTGGATGTGGACCTGAGCGATATCCTCAAGCCCAACTGAGGCGAAAGAAGAGCGGATCGGCGCGGCGGTGCTTACCGGGCGGCGATCCGCTCTTTTTTTGTCACCTTTTGGCCGGCTGATCCGTGTCATAATTAGAGAAGGGCAAGAGGGGGGATGGAAGATGGACAGGGAAGAGGCGGAACGGCTGGCACGTCGGTTTGCCCCGTCGGTGTACCGGCTGGCCTATGCCAGAACAGGGCACAGAGCGGACGCCGAGGACGTGATGCAGGAGGTGTTCCTCCGGCTGATGCGCGCCGCCCCGGATTTCCGGGATGATGAGCACGCCAAGGCCTGGCTTCTGCGAGTGGCGGCCAACTGCGCGGGGGATCTGTTCCGCTCTGCCTGGCGAAGGAGGGCGCGTCCGCTGGAGGAGGCTCAGGGCCTGACACAGCCTGGGCAGGAGATGAGCGGTGTACTGGAGGCGGTGATGACCCTGCCGTCCAACTATCGGATTCCACTCCACCTGTTTTATTATGAGGGCTACTCCGTGGCGGAGATCGCCAGGCTGTTGGGGAAAAGCGAGGATGTGATCCGCACACGGCTCCACCGGGGCAGGGGAATGCTGCGGAGAGGGCTGGAAGGAGACGAGGAGCATGTTTGAAGAGGAATACAGAAAGGAGATGGAAGCTGTGGGACCGGATCGGGAACAGATGGAGCGGCTGCTGGCGGCCATGGAGCAAAAGGGACGCCGGCCCAGGCCGCTTCGGCGGACCATACTGCTGGTGGCGGCGGCCTGCGCCGCAATGGTGATGACGGTGGTGGCCTCGACTCCGACGCTGCGGGATACCCTGGAGGAATTCCTGGGGGGCTTTGCGCCCTATGCGCAGCCTGTGGAGGCGGCGGCCTGCACCGCGAACGGGATTGAGATCAAAGTGATTTCCGCCATGGCAGACAGGGCCATGGTCAAGGTCTATGCGCAGGCCCGGGACGTAACAGGGCAGAACAGGCTGAGAGCCGACATGGATGTCTGGGGGGGCGTCGAACGACCGGAAGAGGACGGAAAGGGGGAGCAGGAGGGGAATTCCCGCACAATGGGCGGCAAGTGCGTCGGATTCGACCCGGAGAGCGGTACGGCACTGTTGGAGTTTGGAACGTGGGGGACCTACTTCAGTGCTGCGGCGGACGGCGGGCTGGAGGGGATGGAGCTGCTGGTTCTGGGCATATATCCGGACGGATTAGGCCGGGGGAAGATAGGGGAGGACCACTGGCGGATTCCTCTGGACATCGAGATCCTCTCCAGTCGGGAGGTCGCGCTCTCAGACATGATCGGCTCGGTCCGGCTGCGTACGCTTTACCTGTCCCCGCTGGGACCCTCCATTCTCTTTGAGCAGGAGGCGGAGTCTCTGCTCCAGTACAGTCCCCTGGCAGTCTATTTGTCTGATGGAACGGTCCTGTTCCCACGGTGGGAGGGCGGCGGCGGCTTCGGACTGAAAGACGATCACTGGACGATAGATCCCCGCGGATTGGATTGCTGGACCTTTGAGGAACCGGTGGACCCGGAGGACGTGACCGGCATCTCCCTGGCCTACTGGTACCTCCCCCTGTGCGGCGATGCCGCGGGGGAGGGGCGCTGGCTCTCTGAATTGCCCCGCCAGACGGAGCCGGGCAGCCATACCCCGTAATGTCTCCGCAAATGGACGGGCGGCGCGGAAGACTTGACACGATTACGCCAAGGTGATAATATACTGAGGACATAGGAAAAAACGGCGCGAGGAACGGAAAGAGTAGCGCGGGGGGAGTCATACCGGGCAGAGAGGGAACGCCACCGGCTGAAAGCGGTCCCACGGGAGCCCTGCGTGAAGTGCATCCGGGAGCGCGGGGACGTAACGTCCCACGGGTGGCCCCGTTATCGGCTCCTTGAGTGAGAAACGAGAGTGGAACCGCGTTTTGTCTGTGACGACGCCTCTCATGCCTTTGGGCATGAGAGGCGTTTTTGCTTGTCCAAGAATAGGAGGGACCCTATGTTCAAACGACTTTCCGAGACTCTGGCGGCCTATCAGGCCCGGGACCCGGCGGCCCGATCCAAGCTGGAGATATTTTTGCTGTATCCGGGCGTACACGCCATCCTCTTTCACCGGGTATCCCACTGGCTGTACCGGCACAGGCTGTTCTTTCTGGCCCGGCTTAATTCCCAGATCGCCCGACACATCACCGGCATTGAGATCCATCCCGGCGCCCGGATCGGCCGCCGCTTCGTCATCGACCACGGTATGGGCATCGTCATCGGAGAGACCACAGAGATCGGAGACGACGTGCTCCTTTACCACGGCGTTACCTTGGGCGGCACTGGAAAGGACCAGGGGAAGCGGCACCCCACCATTGGAAACGGCGTCATGATCGCCTGCGGGGCCAAGGTCCTGGGGCCTTTTAAGGTGGGGGACGGGGCACGGATCGCCTCCAACGCCGTGGTGCTCAGCGAGATCCCGGCAGAGGCCACGGCCGTGGGCGTCCCGGCCCGGGTGGTGCGCATCGCGGGTGAAAAGATGAACTACGCCGCCGATGTGGACCAGATCCATATCACCGATCCGGTACAAAAAGAGCTTCAGGCCATCAGTTCCCGGCTGGAGTGGCTGGAAAAACTGATGGATGAGCAGGCAAAAAGTGAAAATTTGTAAGGAGCTATCAGTATGAAATTGTACAATTCCGCGTCTCATACCAAGGAGGAGTTTATCCCCCATGAGCCCGGCAAGGTATCCATGTATACCTGCGGCCCTACGGTCTATCATTTTGCCCATATTGGAAATCTCCGCAGCTATATTATGGAGGATATTCTGGAGAAGTTTCTCCGCTACGACGGCTATGAGGTCAAGCGCGTGATGAACATCACCGATGTGGGACACCTCTCCTCCGACGCCGATACCGGCGAGGACAAGATGCTCAAGGGGGCCCAGCGGGAGCACAAGTCCGTCATGGAAATCGCCCGGTTTTATACCGAAGCCTTTTTTAACGACTGCAAGAAGCTCAATATCAAATATCCCGATGTGGTGCAGCCCGCCACCGGTATGATCGAGAGCTATATCAAGGTCATTTCCGGGCTGTTGGAAAAGGGCTACGCCTATCAGGCGGGGGGCAATGTTTATTTTGACACCGCCAAGCTGGAGCACTATTATGTGTTTAACGACCACGACGAGGAGGACCTGGCGGTGGGCGTCCGAGAGGGCGTGGACGCGGACGACAATAAACGGAACAAGACGGATTTTGTGCTCTGGTTCACCAAATCCAAGTTCGAGGATCAGGCCCTCAAGTGGGACTCCCCCTGGGGCGTGGGGTACCCGGGCTGGCACATCGAATGTTCCTGTATCTCCATGCGGTATCTGGGCGAATACCTGGACATCCACTGTGGCGGCATCGACAACGCCTTCCCTCACCATACCAACGAGATCGCGCAAAGTGAGGCATATCTGGGGCATCCCTGGTGCAGATACTGGGTCCACGTCCACCACCTGGACACCGCCGGCGGAAAAATGTCCAAGTCCAAGGGCGAGTTCACCACCGTCACCACCCTGGAGGAGAGGGGATATGATCCCCTGGTCTACCGCCTTTTCTGCCTCCAGTCGCACTACCGTAAGAGTCTTACCTTCTCCTGGGAGAACCTGGACAACGCCAGAGCGGCCTATGACAAGCTGGTGGCCCGGGTAGCCGCGCTGACCGGAGAGGGTACCGTGGACGAGGCAGCGGTGGAGGCGCATCAAGCGGCTTTCAAGGAGGCACTGGGCAACGATCTGAACACCTCGCTGGCCGTCACCCGTCTCTATGACGTGCTGAAGGCGGACGTGAACGACGAGACCAAGCGCGCCCTGGTCGGAAGCTTTGACCAGGTCCTGGGCCTGGACCTGCTGGAGAAGGCCGCGGCGCTCCGGGAGAAAGAGAAGGTCCCCGTCGAGGGAGCCGAGGAGATCGAGGCGCTCATCGCCCAGCGGGCTGGGGCGAAAAAAGACAAAAATTGGGAGGAAGCGGACCGTATCCGCGACGTGCTCAAGGCCATGGGCGTGGAGATCAAGGACACCCCCGCCGGGGTGGAGTGGAAGCGGATCTGACCCACACGGCAAGGCCCCGCCGTCCGACTGCTGTTCGGACGACGGGGCCTTTCTCATGGTTCTGTGATGGGTTTGGCTTTTTCCTTGGTACGCTTGGGCCCGCCTTGGAGCTCGGGGACCGGCGGGAGATCGTTCCGGGGCTGCGTATGGGTCCGCTCCGGACGCTTCATCCCCTGCTTTGCCATCAGCCGTCCCCCCGCAATAGGTTGTCGGCATAGCCCTGGAGATCGTCAAAGGTATTCACGTTCTTGACGCGCATACTGATCTGGTCCCGCACATAATCGGGCAGGGACTCGAAGTAGGCCTCGGCCTTGTGGTCGTGCCGAAACAGGGCGTACATATCCGCATATTCGCGCTGCATGGTGCACCTCACACGTCGTTGCCCGGAATCGACTGTTTCTTGGCGTTCCGGTTCTGGTTTTGGTTCTCTCGGGTGATGGGCGTTTGCCCTTTGCATTTTTTCATCCGAGCCTGCTTGCTGTCAGGCTGACTGTCCTTCGGCATTTCCAATCACCTCATCGCTAGTCTGTGCGGTGCAAGGCAAAATCAATCAGACAAATTGTGGTTTGGATTTACGAAGCCGAGCCGTTCCAGGAGGGACATGGCAGCGCGGACTGGGACAACAGCTCAGCTCCGGGTGACGGTGCAGGCTGTCCTTCAGGTCCTTGCGCGCGGGGTAGAGCGCCCGGGTCCTTTCAAGCAGGGAATTCATAGCAAATCCTCTGTCCAGCCGAATCTTTCAGAAATTCGTTCCTTTGCGCGCGGATCAGGCATACAGCGATTTGGCCGCGCGTTGAAAAATCACTGCCTTCATGGTACAATACTGCAAGCAGGAGCGCAGCAGGGATCTGCCGCGGTTGAATGGGAGGCGCCGATAAAATGAAGTGCCCATATTGCCAAAAAGAAATGAGATCCGGTTATATTCCAAACGGAGGCCAGCCGGTCCAGTGGATTCCTGACGGGGAAAGGCCCTCTATGCTTGCCTTTTCAACGGCCGAAAAGGGGATTCCCCTCCTAGGTGGGTTCAAGCCGCTGAAGGCGAACGGATATATGGCCCAGGCGCATTACTGCGCAGATTGCAAAATAGTGATCGCAGCGACCCAACCGTGACGGCTGCGTCATAGGCCGTTGGACAAACCAGTCTTTACGGGCAGCCTTGTTCTCGAGGCTGCCCTTCACTGGTTCCAACACAAATGCACAGGTGGGGAAAAGGGACAGGAGGTCCGCCCTCCTTGCCCCGGGAGGAAATTTGTGCTACAATTTTATATTATTTTTCTGCAAGATACAACAGAAGGGGAAAGAGTGCCTTGTCGGAACGGAAGAACGACTTTTCAAAGGGAAGCATTCCAAGAAATATTCTGATGCTGGCGGCCCCTATGACGCTGGCGCAGCTCATCAATGTCCTCTACAGCGTGGTGGACCGGATGTACCTCGGACGGCTGCCCGGGCATCTGGCGCTCACCGGACTGGGACTTACCATGCCCATCGTCTCCATTCTGATGGGGTTTGCCAACCTCTGCGGCATGGGCGGCGCGCCGCTGTGCTCCATCTGCCGGGGGCAGGGAGACGATGAGGAGGCCGAGCATATTCTGGGCAATTCCTTCACGTTGCTGCTGATCCTAGGTGCGGCGGCCACCCTGGTCTTTCTCCTGCTCAAGCGCCCGGTGCTCTATCTCTTCGGCGCCAGTGAGGCCACCTTTCCCTATGCCGACGCCTATCTCACCGTCTACCTCTGCGGCACCCTTTTCGTTATGGTGAGCCTGGGCATGAACCCCTTTATCAATGCGCAGGGCTTTGCCAAGATCGGCATGATGACGGTGGGGCTGGGCGCAGTGGTGAATATCGTCCTGGACCCCGTGTTCATCTTTGTGCTGGATATGGGAGTCCAGGGGGCGGCGCTGGCCACTGTGATCGCACAGGGCTGCTCGGCGGTGTGGGTGCTCAAATTCCTCACCGGGAAGAGGGCTATCCTGCGGCTGAAATTTGACTGCATGGCCCTTTCCGCGCGCCGGGTCAGAAAGATCGTCTCGCTGGGGTTGGCCGGATTCTTTGTAAACCTCACCAACAGTCTGGTCCAGGTGGTCTGTAATACCACGCTCCAGGCCTATGGCGGCGACCTCTATGTGGGGGCCATGACCATCATCAACTCCATCCGCGAGGTGGTCTCCATGCCGGTCCAGGGGCTCTCCAACGGGTCCCAGCCCGTGCTGGGCTACAACTACGGCGCGGGGGAGTCCCGCAGAGTCCGGCAGGGGATTCGCTTCACCTCCATCGTGGTGGTCCTCTATTCGGCTGCGGCCTGGGCGATTATCATGCTGGCGCCGGAGGCGATGATCCGCCTGTTCACCAGCGAACAGCCCATTTTGGACGTGGGAATCCCGGCGCTGCGCATCTATTTCAGCCTCTTCATCATCATGTCGCTCCAAATCGCGGGTCAGTCCGTCTTTACCGCGCTGGGCCGCTCCAAAAACGCCATTTTTTTCTCTTTGCTGCGAAAAGCCATCATCAACGCCCCCCTTACGCTGCTGCTTCCCTATTTGGGCATGGGGACCGACGGCGTGTTCGTCGCCGAGGCCGTCTCCCAGCTCATCGGGGGTCTGGCCTGCTTCCTCACCATGTATGCGGTGGTCTACCGGCCGCTGGGCAGCCTGGAGCGGGCGGGGAGCTGAGAGGGAAAACGCCGCGTCCGGCGCAAACTCCCGGGCGGGGCCTGTTTTAGCTTGCCCATGTGGGGGAAAACTGATATACTGTAAGAACTTATTTTGATCCGCAGGCGGGAGGCTTCTCCATGAAACTTATGGTCATCGACGGAAATTCCATCCTCAATCGGGCTTTTTACGGCGTCCGGCCCCTCTCTACCCGGGACGGCACGCCCACCAACGCCGTCTATGGCTTTCTCACCATCCTCCAGAAGCTGGTGGGGGAGGAGGAGCCCGACGCCCTGTGCGTCTGTTTCGATCTGAAGGCGCCCACCTTCCGCCATTTGGCCTATGAGGGCTATAAGGCCCAGCGTAAGCCCATGCCGGAGGACCTGGTGGTCCAGGTGCCCCTCCTCAAGGAGGTGCTGGACGCCATGAACATTCCCCGCTATGAGTTGGAGGGCTGGGAGGCTGACGATCTCATCGGCACCATCTCAAAGCTGGATACCGCCGCCGGCTGGGAGACCGTGATCGTCACCGGGGACAAGGACTCGCTCCAACTGATCACCCAGACGGCCAGGGTCAAGCTGGTGACCACCCGCATGGGGCAGACCGCCACCCGGGATATGACGCCGGAGACCTTTCGGGCGGAGTACGGCTTTGACCCCATCCACATCATCGATCTCAAGGCCCTCATGGGGGATGCCTCCGACAATATACCCGGCGTGAAGGGCGTCGGGGAAAAGACCGCCATGGACCTCATCCAGAGATACCAGAGCGTGGAGGCCATTTACGCCGATCTGGAAGCGGTGGAGGCCAAGCCCGCCGTCCTCAAAAAGCTGGGCGAAGGCCGGGAGCAGGCCCGGATGTCCTACGAGCTGGCCACGATCCGGTGCGACGCCCCTGTGCGCTTCACCCCGGAGGAGGCGCTGCGCAGGCCGGTCAACGAGCCGGTGCTCTATGAGCTGTTTCTGCGCCTGGAATTCGCCAAGCTCATCGATAAGCTGGGACTCAAAGGGAGCCAGGGGCTGGCGCACGCCGAAAAGGCGGAGGCGCCTCAGGTCCAGGCGGAGCTGATCACCGACCCGGCGGCCCTCGCCGGACTTTTGGAGGAGTGGAAAGGGGCCGAGCGGGTCTTTCTCCAGGCGCTGCCCTCCCTGGACGGCGTATGCGTGCTCCAGGGGGAGCGTATGTCCGCTGTGTTTGCCGAGCGGGTGGGGGCGGGACCCTACCGGGATTTTCTCAAGACCTTTTTCAGCGGCGCGGTGCGTAAGGTCTCCCATGACGGGAAGGATCTGATGCATCAGCTCCTGGGGGAGGGGCTCACCGCGGAGGGCTTTGTCTTCGACACGGCCCTGGCGGCCTACCTCCTGGCCCCCACCGACGGGAGCTATGCCATGGATAAGCTAGCCATATCCTATTTCAACACCGAGCTGCCGTCCCGGAAGGATTGGGCGGAGCCGGAGGCGTGGGGACCTCTGGCCGACCCGGCGCCCGCCCTCGCGGCGCTGTCGGCCTGGACGGGGATGGTGGCCGCCCTGTATGAGGCGCTCTCCCCCAAGCTGGAGGAGCTGGGCATGCACGAGCTCTACTATCAGGTGGACCTCCCCCTGTGCCCGGTGCTGGCCCGCATGGAGCGGGCGGGGATGCTGGTGGACCGCAGGGCTCTGGCGGCCTTTGGCGAGATGCTGGACGGGCGCATCGAGGCCGATGTGAGGATCATCTACGAGCTGGCGGGAGAGGAATTCAACATCAACTCCACCCAGCAGTTGGGGCGCGTCCTGTTCGAGCAGCTTGGCCTGCCGCCGGTGAAAAAGACCAAGACCGGCTATTCCACCAATGTGGAGGTGCTGGAAAAGCTGCGGGGAAAACACCCCATCATCGACGTCATCATGGACTACCGCCAGCTTGCCAAGCTCAAGAGCACCTATGTGGACGGGCTGACCAAGGTCATCGCCGACGATGGGCGCATCCACACCTCCTTCCAGAACACCGTCACCGCCACCGGGCGCCTCTCCTCCACGGAGCCCAACCTCCAGAACATCCCCGTCCGCACGGAGCTGGGGGCGGAGCTCCGGAAGATGTTTGTGGCGCCGGCGGGGTACAAGCTGGTGGACGCGGACTACTCCCAGATTGAGCTGCGGCTGCTGGCCCATATCTCCGGCGACAAAGCCATGCAGGAGGCGTTCCTCACCGGCGAGGATATCCACACGGCCACCGCCGCCCAGGTGCTGGGCATCCCGCCGGAGCAGGTGACCCACGCCCAGCGTTCCGCCGCCAAGGCGGTGAATTTCGGCATCGTGTACGGCATTTCGGCCTTCTCCCTTTCCGAGGACATCCACGTGAGCGTGGCGGAGGCCAGGGATTATATCGAGCGCTATCTGGGCCATTACGCCGGCGTCCGGGATTACAGGAAGCGGGTGGTGGAACAGGCCAGGCAGGACGGCTACGTCTCCACCCTGATGGGCCGCCGCCGTTGGCTGCCCGAACTCAAGTCCTCCAATTTCAATCTGCGCGCCTTCGGCGAGCGGGTGGCCCTCAATATGCCCATCCAGGGCACCGCCGCCGACCTCATCAAGCTGGCCATGATCCGGGTGGACGACCGCCTGCGCCGGGAGGGGCTGGCGGCCCGGCTGATCCTTCAGGTCCACGATGAGCTCATCGTGGAGTGTCCCGACGCCGAGGTGGAGCGGGTCAAGGCGCTGCTGACCGAGGAGATGGAGGGCGTGGCCGCGCTCTCCGTGCCCATGAAGGCCGATTCCGCCGCCGGACAGAGCTGGGCGGAGGCCAAGGAGTGAGACAGGCAGAGGGGAGGACCATCCATGGAGCTGCGGCCGATCTCTGATTTGGCAGGCTGGTATGCGCGGGAGCTCTCTGAGGCGTTCCCGGAGAACGAGCGCAAACCCCTCGCCGATATGGTGTCTGAGATGGAACGGGGCTGCTATGAGCCGCTAGGCCTCTATGAGGGGCAGGCGCTGCTGGGCTATGCCACGCTCTGGAGCCGGGAGGCGTTCCCCGGCTATGTGCTGCTGGACTACCTCGGCGTTACCGCCGGACGGCGGAACGGCGGGCTGGGCGCGGCCATCCTCCGGCTGCTGGGGGAGCGGTATGCGGGCCGGGCCCTGATCATCACTGAGGCGGAGGCCCCGGTCCCCGGCGGCCCCGAGGCGGAAAACGCCCTGCGGCTGCGGCGCATCGGTTTTTACGAGCGGTGCGGCTTTGCGCCGGTGTATGACATAGGGTCCTGCGGCGTTCGGTTCCGGGCCCTGGTCCTGGGTCGGATGCCCGCCGGCATGGAGGAGTTGATGGCGGCCCACCGGGCCATTTACGGCCCCGGGCGCCCCGATGCGAAGATCCCGCTGGGGCCCGGCGAGACACCGGAACCCCCATATTGGATGAAGGGACGAAACTGACTTGAAGAGAAAACTGGTGCCCATGGACCGCTCCCATCTGCCGCAGGTGCTCGCCATTGAGCGGGCCTGCTTTTCTAAGCCCTGGTCGGAGCAGACCTTTGCGGACGAACTCTACAACGACGCCGTCTCCCTGGTAGTGGCTGAGGGGGAGGACGGCGCCGTGCTGGGCTACGGCGAGGTGAGCGTGGTGCTGGACGAGGGCTGCCTGGAAAAGATCGCCGTGGCGGAGGACAGCCGCCGTCAAGGGGTGGCGGAGGAGATCCTGGGCGCTTTTCTCCGCTTTGGGGAGGCCCATCTGGCGTTTCTCACCCTGGAGGTGCGGGCGTCCAACGCCCCAGCCATCGCCCTCTACGAGAAGATGGGCTTTGAGACGGTGGGCCGGAGAAAGAATTATTACGCGGATCTCCATGAGGACGCGATTTTAATGACGGTGGAGTTTGATCGGATTGGAACAGTATGAATGTAAGCGACTGGATCTGGACGCCCTGCACCTTGTCTACCGGGAACACCTGACGCCGGATTTTCCCCCCGCCGAACGCAAACCCCTCTCCGCCATGGAAAAGCTTCTGTCCGCCGGGCGGTACGAGCCCTGGGGACTCTACCGGGGAGAGGAACTGATGGCGTATGCCCTGCTGTGGAGGGACCCGGAAGGCGGCTTCGTGCTGCTGGACTATCTGGGCGTCTGCCGGGACAAGCCCAGGGGACAGGGCATCGGCACCGTGATGGTGGCCCATCTGATGGGGCAGTACCGCCACGTCAGCGGGATTCTGGTGGAGGCTGAGGCGGAGGGGGACGACGCCTCCCCGGAGGAGAATGGGCTCCGGGCCAGGCGGCTGGCCTTTTACCGCCGCCTGGGGTTCCGGGAGTTGGGCTATGTGGCGCGTATTTTCGGCGTGCGGTACGCCATGCTCCTGTACGGGGACCGGACCGGGGAGGAGGCCATGGAGGCCCACCAGCGGCTCTATCACTATGAGTTCAGCCCCTGGCTCTACGATCGGTTCATCCATATCCCCGAGAGGTCGTGAGAGAGCTCCAGGCCTATGCGCAGTCCGGCGGAAAAGGAGACTTCTCCCCAGGTGTACATGCGGGCATAGGCCGCATCCTCCAGGTCCAGCCAGCTCCCCCCGCGGGCGCGGCGCCACTCCGCCATGGCGGCCTGGTAATCGGGACTGGATATCTCCGACTTGATAACCACGATTTCATATAGCTCTGTTAGAATACTTGACATGTTTAAGTATCACCCCTATAAATATGACCTACTAAGACATATTATAATATGTCTTAGTAGGTCACGTCAAGAGGGAGAAGATAAAATGCTGTTTCGGATGCGTAAACTGCGGGAAAAGAAAAAAATGACCCAGAGTAATGTTGCGGATGCGATGGGTGTTACACTTCGCCAATATCAGAGGTATGAACACGGTGAGCAGGCGCTGAGCATTGAAGGTTGGATTTTCCTGGCGGACCTCTATGATGTGTCGCTGGACTACCTGGTGGGCCGCTCCGACGATCCCACCCGATATGGAGCCTCCGCTCCAGAGAAAGAAGGACCTGCCCTTGAACATTCTGGCCTTTGAATCCTCCTGTGACGAGACTGCGGCCGCCGTGGTGCGGGACGGGCGGACCGTCCTCTCCGACGCCATAGCCTCCCAGGCCGACATGCACGCCCTCTACGGAGGCGTGGTGCCTGAGATCGCCTCCCGCAAGCATGTGGAGGCCATCGCGGGTCTGGCGGACGCCGCGCTGGCCGAAGCGGGTCTCCGGAAAGCCGATGTGGACGCGGTGGCCGTCACCTATGGCCCTGGCCTCATTGGGGCGCTGCTGGTAGGGGTGAATTTCGCAAAGTCCGTGGCCTATGGGCTGGGGGTGCCTCTCATCCCCGTCCACCATGTTCGGGGACATATCTCCGCCAACTACATCGCCCACCCGGAGCTGGAGCCCCCTTTCGTGTGCCTGTGCGTCTCCGGCGGCACCACCCTCATTGTGGATGTGCGGGACTACACCGAGATGGCGGTCCTGGGCGCCACCAGGGATGACGCGGCGGGGGAGTGTTTTGACAAGGTGGCCCGGGTGCTGGGCATCGGCTACCCCGGAGGGGCCCCCATGGACCGCCTCTCCCGGACGGGAGACGCCGGAAGGTACGCCTTCCCCAGGGTGCAGGTCCACGACGCTCCGCTGGACATGTCCTTTTCCGGCCTGAAGACAGCCGCCATCAATCTCATCCACAACGCCCGGCAGAAGGAGGAGGCGCTGGATCTCCCGTCCCTAGCCGCCTCCTTTTCCGCAGCGGTCAGCGATATGCTGGTCCCCAGGGTCATGGAGGCCGCCCGCCGCTGCGGCCGCCGCAAGGTGGCGGTGGCGGGGGGCGTGGCGGCCAATTCCCACATCCGCGCGGACCTGGAGGCGGCCTGTGCCGCGGCCGGATGCTGCCTCTACCTGCCTCCGCTCTCCCTGTGCGGGGACAATGGCGCCATGATCGGCTGTCAGGCCTATTACGAATATCTGGCCGGGCACACGGCGGATATGGCGCTCAACGCCTATGCCAACCGGGACATCGCAAAGGGCTGAGGGGGACTCCCTCGGCCCTTTGCAATTTGAGGCGAAAAGAGGTATAATATCCCTTACCAAAGGAGTGGTATCCATGAAAACCGGCATCGTGCTGGAGGGCGGCGCCCTCCGCACCATCTTTTCCAGCGGCGCCTGCGACGGACTTTTGGAGGCGGGACTGCTGCCGGACTATGTGATCGGCGTATCCGCCGGGATCGCCTATGGGGTGAGCTACGTTTCCCGCCAGTTCGGACGCAATCTGGAGATCCTGACCAAGTACGCCAACGACAAGCGGTACATGGGCAAGCGGAACCTGCTGCGGCCCGCCAACCGCTGCTATTTCGGGCTGAAATTCACCTATGAGGACATCCCCAACCGGCTGGTGCCCTTTGACTATGATACGTTTGCCGCCTTTCCCGGAGAGGTGGAGGCGGTGGTCACCAATTTGAACACCGGCAAGGCGGAGTACCTGCCGGTACCCCGGCGGGACGAGCATTTTCTGCTGCTCCAGGCCACCTGCGCCATGCCGCTTCTGTTTCCCGTCTACCACCTGGACGGGATGCCCTGCCTGGACGGCGGAGCGGCGGACGCCATTCCCTATGAGCGGGCCTTTGAGATGGGCTGCGACCGGGTGGTGGTGGTCCTCACCCGGGAGCGGAGCTACCGCAGGGAGCCGGAGAAACTCCAGCCCTTTATCGACGTGCGGTACAGGCGGTATCCTCACTTCTGCGAGACCATGCGCCGCCGGGCGGAGACCTATAACGCCTCCCGGGAGCGCCTCTTCCAGTTGGAGCGGGAGGGGAAGGTCCTCCTGTTTGCGCCCAGGAATACCCAGGGCTTTTCCCGCATTGAGCGGGATGTGGACAAGATCCGGGCGCTCTGGCAGGACGGATACGAGCAGACAAAGGCCCGCGCCGGCGAGGTCCGGTCGTTCTGGGGGCAGTAAACGGAAAAGACGAAAAAACGGCACGGCCTTTCAAAGGCCGTGCCGTTTTTGTGCACCGAAAACCGCCCGTTCCACAGAGAGAAGGCGCCCCGGCGTCCTCTGCGGCGGGCCGGAAACATCAGCTCCGGGACTTCAGCCGATCCAGGACGGCGGCAAAGAAGCCCTTCCGGCGCTCCGGGGCCGGGGAGACGGACCCGGGGGCGGGCTCCTGGCGGGCGGCCTCCTCCATGAAGGCGGCCTGCGCGTCCAAAGAGGCCTCCCCCCGGTCGGGGACGGGGAAATAATGCCCGTCGGAGCCCATGAGCCGGGCCTTTACGTTGTCCCGGCACAGGACATCCACATAGTGGGCGATCTGCCGCCGGATGCCCTCGTCCAGCACGGGGCAGGCGATCTCCACCCGCCGCTCGGTGTTTCGGGTCATGAGGTCGGCGGAGCCGATGTACAGCCGGGCTTCCTTACCAACGCCGAAGGCGAAGATGCGGGGATGCTCCAGGTATCGGCCCACGATGGAAAATACCCGGATACGGTCGGTCTTTCCGGGGACGCCGGGCCGGAGGCAGCAGATGCCGCGGACGTTCAGTACGATGTCCACTCCCGCCTGGCTGGCCTCTGAGAACTTGTCGATCAGGTCACGGTCGGTCACGGAGTTGCACTTTATGAAAATATGGGCCGGCTTGCCCGTCTTGGCCTTTGCGATCTCCCCGTCGATGAGGGATACGAGCCGGTTTTTGAGGCCGTTCGGGGCGACCAGCAGATGGCGGTACTCCCCCTCCAGGTTGGAGGTGGACATGTTCTGGAAGAAAGCGGCCGCATCTGCGCCGATGGCGGGGTTGGAGGTGATCAGGCACAGGTCGGTGTACAGCTTGGCCGTCTTTTCATTGTAATTCCCGGTGCCGACCTGGGTGATATGCTGGATGTTGCCCCGCTCCCGCCGGGTGATGAGACAGATCTTGGAGTGGACCTTGACCCCCTCAAAGCCGTACTGCACCGTGCAGCCGGCGTCCTCCAGCCGCTCGGCCCAAGAAATATTGTTCTGCTCATCGAAGCGGGCCCGCAGTTCCATGAGGACGGAGACGTCCTTGCCGTTCTCCGCCGCCGCGGCCAGGTACTCAATGAGCTTGGCCTTGGAGGCCAAGCGGTAGATGGTGATCTTGATGGAGAGCACATTGGGGTCGTTGGCCGCCTCGCGGATGAGCTGGAGAAAGGGGTCCATAGAGTGGAAGGGATAGAAGAGGAGCGCGTCATGCCGCAGGACCTGCGGGAGGATCTTCTCGCTCCGGCTGAGGCCCATTGGAAACTTCGGGGTAAAGGGCTCATAGCACAGCGCGGCTCTGCTCTCCCCGGGGAGCTGTCCCTCCAGGGAGTAGACATAGCCCATCGCAAGGGGGGATTTGCTGTGGAAGGCCTGCTCACGGCTCAGATGCAGGCGCTCCAAAAGGTGGGACACCAGGGCGTCGCTGGCGTTCCCCTGGACCTCCAGGCGGACGGGGGCCAGCCGGGAGCGCTTTTTGAGGACCTTGCGCATGTGCTGGCGGTAGTCGTCGTTGACGTCGTAATCCTCATCCTCCGGGGAGATGTCCGCGTTCCGGGTGACGGAGATGACCGCCTTGCTCTCCACGGCGTACTGGTCAAAGATATCTCCCACGTATTCCAGCACAAGCTGCTCGATGAGCACATAGCGCAGGCCGCGTTCGTTGAGCTTGAGGTAGGCGGGGACGCTCTTGGGAATGGGCACGATGCCGAAACAGCTCTCGCCGTCCCGCTTCAGGGACACGGCGATGTTCAGGGTCTTGCTGGGCAGGTGGGGGAAGGGGTGGTGGGCGTCCACCACCTGTGGGGAGAGGATGGGCAGCACATAGTCCCGGAAGTACCGCTCACACTGCTTGCGCTCCTTTACGTCCAGCTCCTGGACGGTGAGATTGCAGATGTTGCAGGTCCGCAGCCGGGTCTCCAACTGCGCCATGAGCTTGTCCCGCTGCTTGTAGAGGGGCCCCACGGCCTGAAAGATGGCGGCGAGCTGCTGGGCGGGGGTAAGGCCGCTCTTGGTGTCCACATGGGTCTGTTTGATGAGGGTCAGGTCGTAAATGGAGCCCACCCGGATCATAAAGAACTCGTCCAGGTTGCTGGTGAAGATGGCCGCGAATTTGAGCCGCTCAAAGAGGGGGACGCTCTCGTCGCGGGCCTCCTCCATCACGCGCTCGTTGAACCGGAGCCAGGAGAGCTCCCGGTCCTGCGTATAGCTGAAATCCAAGGTTTGTACCGACATGTTTCTCACGCTCACAGTTTCATGACTCTGTCCATAAGGTAGCCCTCACGGACGCCGGAGGAGGAAGCGGTCACCTGCTCCACCCCATAGGCCTTGATGATCGTATTCAAAATGACTAGGCCGGGCACCAGGGTGTGAACCCGGTCCGGGGCGGCGTGGAGAATTTGTCGCAGCGTGTCCCGGCCGTCTTTTTTCAGCAGCTTGTATAGCTCACGGAGCTCTTCCGCCGTCATGGAGCGGCTCTCGGGCGGCTTGTGGAATACGTCCACGGAGAGCTTGTTGAGGGCCCGGATGGTGCCCCCCACGCCGCACAGGCGGCTGCGGCGGACGCCTGCGGTCCTGGCGCGGTCCAACTGCTCCTCCACATAGGCGCGCATGGCCTTGCGCTCCTCAGGCGTGGGGAAGAGCCCGTTTACGAACCGGGTGTAGAGGGAGAGAGAACCCACCGGCAGGGAGCAGGCCGAGGTGATGGACATATCCTCATAGGACACCAGCTCGAAGGAGCCGCCGCCAATGTCCGCCAGCAGGCCGGTGGATACGCCGCCGGGAAGTACGGCGCCCTTAAAGGAGAGGGCGGCCTCCTCGTCGCCCGAGAGGACCTCCACAGGGATGCCGGTCACGTCCCGAATGGTCTCCACCGCCTCTCCGGTGTTGGAGATGTTGCGGAGGGAGGCCGTGGCGAAAACGTGCATTTTCGACACCTGGAAGTTGTCCAGCAGGGCGCGGTAGCTGGAAAGGGTCCGGCAGGCCACCAGGATGCCGCTGTCGGAGAGTACGCCGCCCTGGACGTAGCCGGCCAGGCCGGCCATGGTCTTTTTATTGAGCAGGAGGCGGAAGTCCTGCCCCTCCCAGTGATAAATAGACAGCCGTATGGTATTGGAGCCCAGGTCCACAATGCCGCAGATCATGCTTCATGCCCGCTTTCCATTCCTTGATTTTTATATTCTACACGTTTGGAGACGGATGCGCAACGTGATTGCGCTGAATTTACAGAGTTTTGACAAGACGACGCATCGGACGAGGCGTCCTGACGGAGGGCCAGAAGCGCCAGGTTATCCGCCAGGGCGGTAAAAAAGGCGGCCAGCACCCCCAGGTCGTCGGCGCTCCTTCCCTGGGCGATCTGGATCGCAGCCGCAGCGCTGAGCAGTACCAGGGTCTCGCCGGATGGGCCGGACGGGGTCGGACAAGACATAGAACCACCCCCAACCTCTCTCCTCCAGGCTATGTAGACGGACGCGCCCTGGTGTGGTAAAATAAATCTGAAAATCCGCCGAGACAGAAAAGAATCCGAACGGAACTGGGGGAGATCAGATGGAATACAGAAAGATGGAAAAGCTGCATGTAAGGCCGTCCCTGCTGGGCTTCGGCTGTATGCGTTTCCCCACGCGCCCGGACGGGGGCATTGACGAGGCGCAGGCGCAGGCCATGCTGGACAGGGCCTACCGCGGCGGCGTCAACTATTTCGACACCGCTTATTTCTACCACAATGGCGCCAGCGAAAATTTTGTCGGACGCGCGCTTGCGGCCTATCCCCGGGAGAGCTATTTCCTCACCAGCAAGCTGCCCACGACCCTGATCCATTCTTTGGATAAGGCCAAGACCATCTTCGACGAGCAGATGGGGCGGCTCCAGAGAGACGACCTGGATTTTTATCTCCTCCACAACATCAACGGGGCCCGCTGGCGGGAGATGGTGGAGCTGGGTGTGGTGGACTGGTGCCTGGAACTGCAGAGACAAGGCGTGTTCCGCCACTTTGGCTTCTCATTCCACGGCGCCTATGAGGAATTCCGGGAGATCCTGACGGCCCGGGACTGGGACTGCTGCCAGATCCAGTTCAACTATATGGACACGGAGGATCAGGCCGGGATCAGGGGATATCGCCTTGCGGAGGAGCTGGGGGTCCCGCTCATTGTGATGGAGCCCATCAAGGGCGGCTCCCTGGCCAACCCTCCGGAGTCCGTCATGCGGCTTTTCCGGGAGAAACATCCCGGGGCCTCGGCCTCTTCCTGGGCGCTCCGGTGGGTGGCAGGCATGCCCAATGTCATGACGGTCCTCTCGGGTATGTCCACAATGGAACAGGTGGAAGACAATCTGCGCACCTTTACAGCCTTTCAGCCGCTGGACAGCGGGGAGCAGGCGGTCCTGGAGCGGGCGGCGGCGGAATTCAAGCGCTTGGTCAAGAACGGCTGCACGGGGTGCCGCTACTGTATGCCCTGCCCTGCGGGGGTGGATATCCCGCTGAATTTCAAGCTCTGGAACGACTGGGGCATGTTTCACAATCCGCCCCGCTTTCAGGCCCGGTGGGGCAATATGGAGGAAGCCAGCCGGGCGACGAGCTGTGTGGGGTGCGGGGCCTGTGAGGAGAAATGTCCTCAGGGACTGGACATACGGGGAGACCTGCTCCGCCTGCGGGAGGAGCTGGCGGCGCTGGAGCAGTAAAAGGGCGGGCGGGAGCACCCCGCCCGCCCGCTCATCAGGGCGCCAGGTCCTGCGGGGTCACGTCCCGGCCTAGGGCGCTGACAAAAGACCGCATCTCGGCCTTCGAGGTGATGCGGTGGGTCTGGTCGATCAGATCCCGCTGCTCATCAGGGGAAAGGCTTGCGAAGCGGTCCATGGCGGAGAGATCCTGGGCCAGAGCCATGCCGAAGCCCATGGGCAGGTCGGCGATCGGGTTGAGCGCGTCCATTTGTGACAACCTCCTTTTGTAGTTGGAATTCCGGAGATAGCTTTCCCGGAAAGGCGCGGAAATAAAAGAGAGAGGCGTGAAAAAATTGGGAGATGAAATCAGACTGACGCTCCCGGATGAGCAGTGGGAGAATGACGTGATGGATTACCGAAAAGAATTTATAGAAATGGGAGAGAGATTGCACGGTGCAGGGAACCTGCATGAGTCAGAGTCCTACGCCGAATGGCTTGCGGGAGTAAGGAACAACATGGACCCAGCAACGGTGCGGGGCGGGTTGGTGCCCGCCACCTCCTATCTGGGGGTACGGGCCTCCGACGGGACTCTGGTAGGCATGATTCAGATTCGGCATGCCCTCAATGATTACCTGCGTCGGTTCGGTGGCCATATCGGATACAGCGTCCGAAAAGGGGAGCGTCGGAAGGGATACGCGGGGGAGATGCTTCACCTCGCCCTGGAAAAGTGCAGAGAGATGGGGATTTCCCGCGTATTGGTGACCTGTGACCGGGAAAACACCGCTTCGGCCCGAACCATCCTGTCCAATGGCGGCAGGCTGGAAGGAGAGGTACGGGAGGGCGCGGGCGTCACACAGCGGTACTGGATCGAGGTGTAAAAGATGGAGCTTTTGCAGATACTGGAGCGCTATGCCCCCTTCAACGAGCAGGAGGCGCGGGATCGGGCGGTTTTGATGGGATTACTGCGCACCGGCCAAGACCTGTGGACCCGGGAGAATGAGGCCGCCCATCTGACCGCTTCGGCCTGGGTGGTGAACGGGGACAGAGAGCGGGTGTTGATGGCCTATCACAATATTTACGATTCCTGGTCCTGGCTGGGCGGACATGCGGACGGAGAGCGGGATCTGCTGGCCGTGGCGATGCGGGAGGTACGGGAAGAGAGCGGACTGGCCCGGGTGGCGCCGGTGTCGGAGGCGCTCTTTTCCCTGGAAATCCTGACGGTGGACGGCCATGAGAAGCGCGGGAGGTATGTCCCCTCTCACCTTCATCTGAACCTCACCTATCTCTTGGAGGCCGACGAGCACGAACTTCTGGCGGTAAAACCCGACGAAAACAGTGCGGTGGCCTGGTTTGGCAGGGAGGAGGCCGTGGAGGCCTCCTCCGAACCCTGGTTCCGGGCCCGCGTCTATTCCAAGCTCAACGCCAAGCTGGCACGTCTGTAACAATAAAACGGCGGCCTCCCACGTCAACGTGGGAGGCCGCCGTTTTATCTATGACTTCTGCCGCAGCAGGGAGAGGAGCTGCTCGCCGGATCTGGACAGGGAGCAGCCTGCCCTTCCGCGGCCGAAGACCACGTAGCCGTTCTGACTCAAATAGTTCAAAAGCTCCCGCAGGCGGTATTCGGTCATGTAGAGCTCCTCTTCTGAAAGCGCCCGGAGGAGTCCACGCCGGCCAGCGGGCTTTCGCTTCAGCAGGATTAAAATATTCGTGATGGCCTCGCGGTCATACTGGGTCAGCTCGCCTACCCGCTTGTGGAGCAGGGCCTGGGAAGAGCGGGAGGACTCGTAAGTCTCCCGTATATAGTCCGGGAGGTGGTCCGCCGTGATGGGACCGTCGGAGAGATTGGCCATATACTCCACACAGTTCCTCAGCTCCCGAATGTTGCCCTTCCAGGGGTAATCCATCAAAAAAGCGCGCACCGCAGGCTCCATCTCCATTTTTTCCTTGCCCTCGTGGAGAAGAAATTCCTGGATGAGCAAGGGAATGTCAGAACGCCGGGAGCGTAGGGGCGGCACGTTGATGATAAGGGTGTTGAGCCGATAGTAGAGGTCCAGCCGGAAAGTGCCGCAGTCTACCAACGCGTTCAGATCGCGGTTGGTGGCGGCGATGATGCGGACGTCCACACGGATAAGCTCTCCGCTGCCTACTTTCATGATCTCGCGTTCCTCCAGTACCCGCAGGAGCTTTGCCTGGGTGGGAAGGGAGAGCTCGCCGATCTCATCCAGAAAGAGGGTCCCCTTCTGCGCCATCTGGAAAAGGCCCTCTTTTCCGCCCTTGCGGGCACCGGTAAAGGCGCCCTCTTCATAACCAAAGAGCTCCGATTCCAGCAGGGTGGGGGGGATCGCCGCGCAGTTCATGGCCACAAAGGGGAAATGGGCCCGGGAGGAGGCGCTGTGGATGGACTGGGCGAAGAGCTCCTTGCCTGTGCCGCTCTCGCCGACGATCAGCGTGGGCTTATCAATCTGCGCGATGCGCCGGGCCTTCTCCAGGCACTGGGACATGGCCGGACTGTTCCCCTTGATATCCGAGAAGGTGTAGCGGGCCACATGCCCCCGCTTTGCAATCTGATGCCGGAGGGATCGCTCCAGATTGGTCAGCTCCGTAATGTCCTTGAGCAACAGGATGTAGAGGTCCCACTGCCTGTCCCCTTTGTTGATCTTTTCTTTGGAGACAGTAAAGCTTTTTCCTCTGCCATGGAGTGTGCACAGTCGGTTGCGGAATTCGCGGTCGGAAAAGATGAGGTCCTTCAGCTCGGCTTCCCAGGGGAAATCCCGGAGGACCCTTCCATAAAGATTGGGGCTTAGGCCAAAGAGCCGGATGAAGTTCTGGTTGAAGTTAATGATCCGCCAGTTCTGGTCGTAGATGACGATGCCGTAGTCGATGCACTCCATCACAGCTTTGAGCTGAAGCGTGGAGGCGCCGGAGGAGTCATAGAAGTAGGAGAGAAAGTTGTCCGGTACGGAAATCGTCCTGGAATAGCGGATGATCGCCTCCTCCAGGGCACTGTCGAGGATATTGGCCTTTACGGCAATCTCCAGCATGGTGGTCAGGGAAAGCTTGCGTGGGCCGAGATCAAAGACACGTGTGACCCCATCCGGCACTTGGTCGGTCTGGCCGGAGACAATGGCCAGGCCGATCCGCTTTCTGTTCAAATTCCGATTGCCGGGATAGTTGACATAGAGATTGAGATTCGTCACTCCCGCCTCATACAGGGCGTTGACCGCCTGATGGGCGGAGGAATAGTAATTAAAGCAGGCCAGGGCCTCCGTACCCACGGGGAAAAGCTTCAGCGCGTCCACCTTGTCTCTGGAAAAGGAGAAATTCAGATTGATGATTTGGGCATCCGGCCGCATCTGGCGCCTGGCCAGGGGAAAGGAGTAGGGGTTGGTGATCAGTACGATATCCGCCTGAGCAATGCCGCTGTCGGATGTGAAATCGGTCCCGTCGTCGGACTGGACGCAGGGGAGGATATTGAGCCGTTCGCCAAAGACCTTGACAAGCTCTTCGTAGTACATCTCCTGTACGGCTCTCCGCTTTGTGACCAAAAGCAGTGTCTTCATTGGTATCACCCCAAAACACCCCATAAACGTCTCGTAATCGGATTAATAATATTATTTTAGAATAAATAAATTAGAAATGCAAGCAAAATATATACAATTTGAAAGATATTTAGCGATTTTATGGAGATAAACGCCTAATGTTAGAGAAACAAAAGAATTTTTGGGCGATAGAGCCCACAAATAGCCCCATAACAGACCGGTAAAGCACGAAAGCGATGAATTTCAGCAAACGTGATGGAATTGGGCCCTTGAAAATACAGTGGGTTGCGGCTTTTTGGGGGGAAAAGAAAAAGTTGGCACACGATTTGCTTCATACAAAATTGAAAGCGGCGGCATGAGGCCGGCGCAAGCGGAGAAAAAGAGGAGGAAGCTTCAATGAGTGAGCAAGTCAAGAAGAAAACGGTAAAACCCTGGCAAGCGATGCTGATGCTGATCTTGGGCATCGCCATCATCTTCATAGGGCTGAAGATGGGCATCAACAACCGCATCATCCTGCTGTTTGACGGTGTACTGATGTGCGTGCTCTCCTGCTGCTTTGGTATTCGGTATGACGATCTACAGGCGGATATGAAGGCGACCATCAGCTCGATGCTGGTGGCCATTCTGATTCTGATTGCGGTCGGCGTGCTGGTGGGCACCTGGATGATTTCCGGTACTGTGCCCGTCATGATCTATTATGGCATGAAAGTGCTGACACCGGGGCTGTTCCTGCCCATCGTCTGCGTTGTCTGTACGCTGATGTCCACCATGGCCGGAACCTCCTGGGGCACTCTGGCCACCGTGGGCGTGGCCTTTATGGGCGTGGCCCAGGGTTTGGGCGTGCCGCTGCCGGCCACCGCCGGCGCAATCGTAGTAGGGGCTTTTTTCGGGGATAAGATTTCACCGCTGTCGGACTCCCCTGTGCTGGTCTCCAGCGTGACGGAGGTGCCCCTGATGGAGGGGATCAAGCACGCGCTTTTGTCCACCGGCCCGGCCTATCTCGTATCGCTGGTGTTCCTGAGTATATACGGGTTGCGCTTCGGCGGGGGCACCGTGGGCGGTGAGACCTATGAAGCCATTCTGAGCACGGTGACCAGCCAGTTCAACCTCTCGCCCCTGCTGCTCCTGCCTCCCGTTGTGGTGGTGGTCCTGATCGTCCTGAAAAAGCCGACCCTGCCAACCTTCACCGCCGGTATCTTTGTGGCTGTGGTCCTGGCCATGGCGCTCCAGGGAGAGAATGTGCACTCGGTGGCCTCTGCCATGTACGGCGGCTTTGTCAGCGACACCGGCGTGGAGGTGGTGGACAGCATGCTGACCCGGGGCGGCTTTACCAGCATGCTCGGGACGATCGGTCTGCTCATCGCCGCCGGTGTGTTCGGCGCCCCCCTGCGTACCGCCGGCGTGGTGGATATCCTGTTAGACTATGTGCACAGGATAGCCGGAAACTCCAAAATCATGGCCACCGGCGTCCTGATCATCCACGCGCTGTTCTTCACCATTACCGGAGCCTACTATGTCTCTTACCCCGTGGTGGGCTCCATGGTGAAGGATATGTTCCCGGAATACGGCCTGGACAAAAAGAACCTGATGCGCATCATGCTGGACACCGGCACGGGTCTCGCGCCCCTGGTGCCCTGGGCCACCACTGGAGCCTATGTAGTGAGCACCCTGGGCATTGACAATATGTCCTTTGCCCCCTTTGCCCCCATGCTGTGGCTGTCCATCATCATCTCCTTGGTGATGGGGCTTACCGGTATCGGGATGGCCAAGCTGAAGGCCCCAACAACCGCTCAGATGTGAGAGAGGAGAAGATCGGAATGGAAAAGATCATCAAGCGCTGGTACGATATGATTCGGATCAACAGCGTCAACGGGCATGAAGTCAATCTGGCAGATTACATCGCCAAGGAGCTTCGCGCCATGAACCTGGAGCCCCACTACAGCTACTTTCCCGAGGACCGGACGGAGAAGGCCCGCCCCTCTGTCTGGACGGTGCTCGACAGCGGAAAGCCGGGAAAGACCGTCATGCTCATTGGGCATATCGACACGGTGGATGTGGCCAATGGCTGGAACACGGACCCCTTTGTGCCCACCGAGGACGGGGATAAGGTCCACGGCCTGGGCGCCATGGATATGAAAGGTGGGCTGGCCGCCATTCTGGAGACCTTGGAGTATTATACCCGGCATACCGACGCATTTACCGGGACGATCGAGGCGTGCTTTGTCTCCGATGAGGAGGGGCTCTCCAAGGGAACTTACCAACTGGTGGAGGAGGGCATCACAGCCGATTACGCCATTATGGCGGAGTGCCGGTATGATAACGTCGCCATCGGGTTTCGGGGCCGCTACAGCTTTGAGGTGACGGTCCATGGCGTGGCCGCACATGCCAGCCACTATCCGGCGGTAGGTGAGAACGCATTGATCTCCGGAGGCAGACTGGCTGCGGCCATCGAGGCCCTGCCCACCCTGACCCATCCCAACCTGAAGCATGGAACCTGGTGTGTCCGGCACATGGAGGGGGGCAACAAGGGCACTTTGGTGGTACCCGAGGTCTGCAATATCTTCGTAGACCGGTATGTGGTGCCGGGAGAGGACGAAAAAACCTGTATCCAACAGATACTGGATGCCGCACGCGCACTGGGTCTGGAAGAGAAGGTGGAGGTCCGCCTTAAGCCCCGGAATTCCCCTTACATGCAGTCCTTTGCCCTGGAGCCGGATGACGACCTGGTCACCACCCTCCAGTGTGCGTTTAAAGAGGTTACGGGTGAGGAGCTGCCGGTGGAATACGACCCATCGGTCTGCGATTCCAATATTTTGGCGGTATCTCTGGGGATACCCACCGTGACCTTCGGCCCCTCCGGCGGCGGTATGCACGCTGCAAACGAGTACGGCCATGCCTGGCAGGTGAAAAACTGTGCAGAGGTCTATAGGCGGACCGTAGCGGAATTGCTCAAATGAACTCCCCCAACCCAATCCCATGTGGTTGTCACACCCCCATCCGGCCCCGCTTCACAAAGAGGCGGGGCCGGATGGGGGTATTTGGCCTCGCTGCACTCAGGGCGCGCCGCAGCGCTCCATCAGCTGCTCCAGATTGTGGAGGGTCTCCTTGTGGATATAGTGCTCTACCTGCTCCACCTGCTCCAGTTCATCCGTGGTGCCGTTGACCCAGCAGAAAAAACGGTGGAGCAGGTCATGGCGGTAGAGCAGATAGGCCCCCAGTTCCGTTCCGGCGGACGTGGGGCGGATCAGACCGTACTTTTCAAATGCCACCAGCCCCAGATCCCGGAGCTGATAGACCATTTTAGAGGCCGAGGAGGGTCTCACATTGAGCCGCTGCGCCAGAAAATTGATGCGTGCATAGCCTTCCGTCCTGGCCTGGCGGCAGATCATTTCCAGATAATCCTCCATGGCGCTGGTCACGGTTTGGCCGCTGCGCATCTCATAGCCCTTCTGGGTGTAGAACGCCTGCTCCTCTTCCATAGTCACCCATCGACCCCCTTCGCATAAGATAGGGTGCGGAAACAAAGTTTCCCTCCCACAACATCTTATGATTGGAGCTGCCAGATATGTTTGAACAGCTTTCTATGAACACGCTTCTGGACGGGCAGAGCGCCCTTGTGAGCCGGGTGGACGCGGAGCCGTCCATGCGCCGCCGGTTGCTGGACATCGGGCTCATCCCGGGGACCAGGGTGACATGCCAGGGACACAGCCCCGCCGGGGACCCGGCGGCCTATCTGATTCGCGGAGCGGTCATCGCGTTGCGGGAGCAGGACGCCCGCTGCGTGGCGCTGGAGCGAGAGAACGTGCCCCAGGCCGTCGGCCGGGCGGTGCTGGCCTGATGGGCCTTACACATACCTCCACCGGCGCGGGGGCTGCCGACGCCGGACTGATCATCGACAGACGCAGCCCAGAGGATCGGGTCATCGCCCTGGCGGGGAATCCCAACGTGGGCAAGTCCACGGTATTCAATGCGCTGACCAACCTCCGTCAACACACCGGGAATTGGCCGGGAAAGACGGTGACCAACGCGCAGGGGCGGCATACCCACCGGGGCCGGGACTATATTCTGGTGGATCTGCCGGGGACCTATTCCCTTATGGCCCATTCCGCCGAGGAAGAGGTGGCCCGGGACTTCCTCTGCTTTGGCGGTGCCGACGGCGCGGTGGTGGTCTGTGATGCCACCTGCCTGGAGCGCAACCTGAATCTGGTGCTCCAGACGTTGGAGATCACCCCGCGCACCGTTGTGTGCGTCAATCTGATGGACGAGGCGCGGAGCAAGGGGATCGAGGTGGATACTGCGGAGCTTTCCCGCCTTCTGGGCGTGCCGGTGGTGGCTGCCGCCGCCGGGAGGAACGAGGGCCTGGGGCAACTGATGGAGGCCGTCGCGGATATGGCGGCGGCGGAGGAGGCGCCCCATGCGTTCCGGCCTGGCTACCCCTCAGCCGTAGAGAGGGCGCTGGCCCGCCTGGAGCCAGTGCTGGCCCGGCGGCTGGAGGGGCGGCTTCCGGCGCGGTGGACGGCCCTGCGGCTGCTGGATCAGGACCCCTCTCTGCTGTGTGCCTTGGAAAAATTCCTCGAAATCGACCTGATGGAGGACCCGGAGGTGCGCGTAGCCCTGCTGGAAGCGCAGGCGGGGCTGAAGGAAGAGGGACTGGACCAGGAGAGCCTGCGGGAGACCGTGGTGGCCTCTCTGGTCCGGGCAGGGGCGGAGATTGCCGGGGAGACGGTGACGTTCCACCGGGAGGACGCGGCCAGGAGGGACCGACAATTGGACCGTATCCTCACCAGCCGAGCCACCGGAATCCCAGTGATGCTGTGCCTGCTGGCTGTGGTATTCTGGATCACCATTGCCGGGGCCAATGTTCCGTCGGCCCTCCTGGCGGACGGCCTGTTCTGGGTGCAGGATCGGCTTACCGATCTCTTTGTGTACTTACAGGCCCCCGAGTGGCTCCACGGCGCGCTGGTGCTGGGGGTCTATCGGGTGCTGGCCTGGGTGATTTCTGTCATGCTGCCGCCGATGGCTATCTTCTTTCCCCTCTTTACCCTGCTGGAGGACTTTGGGTATCTGCCGCGGGTGGCTTTTGTGCTGGACCACGCTTTCCAAAAGGCGCGGGCCTGCGGCAAACAGGCCCTGACCATGTGCATGGACAGTATAATTTTGCACTAAAGCCGCCAATGAACCTCAACCGACTGTCCCTCAATGGTTACACGCTCCACGAGTCTTGACAACAAAGCCCGTTTTTGGGCGATGTCCCCGTCGGAAAAGCCTGTGCTGTAGTCCGATACCGCCATTTGAAAGAGTTCTCGGGCCGGGACCTCATCAGGGGCGTCCAACTGCTCTTGGAGGGCCTTTTTTTCGGCAGAGAGGGTATTCACCTTTTCCGTCAAGGTGCTCATGGGGATGGCGCTGAACTGGTATAGCTCGATCAATCGCTCGATCTGGACGTCGATCTCTGAGGCCCGCTTGCGGAGCCGCGTCTTGTCGATCTTCACGGTCTTGGGTTGGACCGCCTGGGCGAGGAGACTGTCCAGCGCATCCTGGTGCAAGACCAGCGCGTCCACCTGCCGGCAGACCAAGGCATCTAGGTCCTCAATGGCCCAGTTGTCGTTTTTACAATTTGGGTCCACGATGAACTTCGGACTGCTCTTGGCCCTGGAGTAGCACTTATAGTAGCCGTGGTTGGCAGAGTACCGAGCGCCGCAACGGTTGCAGTAGACCAGCCCGGAGAGGAGGTAACCCGCCCGGAATGGGGTTCGCTGGGCCGTGGTCTTCTGCGCCTCGCGCTCAAAGGAAGAAAGCGCCTGGACTGCGGCCCGGAAGGCAGACTCCTCGATGATGGGCTCATGGATTCCCTGGTATTCCTGGCCCAGAAAGTGTACCTTGCCGGTATACAGGCTGTTCTTGAGGACGTTGCGGACCTTGGCCGCCGTCCACTTGGTGGTGTAGCGAGCGGTGAGGTCCTTTTGGATGGCGTTGATGGACCTGCCTCCCAGAAAGGCGGAGAAGACTTCGCGGACCTGCATGGCCTCGTATTCGTTCACTACAAGCTTGCCGTCTATGTAGTCGTACCCGGTGGGTGGGTTGCCGCCGCCATGGAAGTACCCAGCCTTGCCCCGACCGATGCGGCCCATTGTGAAGCGCTCGGTGATCTGGTCCTTTTCAAGCTGGGCGAAGACGGATAGAATGCCGATCATGGCCCGGCCAAATGGGGTAGAGGTGTCGAAGTTCTCGTTTATTGATACGAAGTCGGTGCCATGTGCGAGCAGTTCGTCCTCAATGAGGGTGAGGGTGTCTTTCTGGGAACGGCTCAGACGGTCCAGCTTGTAGACCACCACGGCGTCGATCTTGTTCTCTCGGATGGCGGACAGCATCTCCTGGAGAGCGGGCCGGTCCGTGTTGCCGCCGGAGTATCCGCCGTCCACGTAGGTCTGGAGCAAAGTCCAGCCCTTGGCGGCGCAGTAAGCTTTCAGGCGCTCTGTCTGCTCTTCGATGGAGTAGTTTTCAAGCTGGTTGTCGGTGGACACGCGGGCGTAGCCAAAGACCAGCATGTTTTCTTTGGACATTGACAAAATCCTCCCGTCTGGGTAAAATGGAAGGGTAGCCGCCGCTCTGTGGTCTACACCTTCACGCCGCCCCTGGTGTTGGTAGCACCGGGGGCGGCATTTTTATTGTGCCTTTTTGAGCTGGGCCACTTCACGGTTGAGCTTCTTGACAGATGCCTCCAGGGTGGTCAGGCGGCCGTCGATGATATCCATATCATCTTCGTTGGGCATTCGGCGCAGGATATCCTCCTGTCCCTCGGCCAGCAGATCGAACCTGGGTGTGACCTCGTTCTCGATCAGAACGCCCACCTCCTGCATGATCTCCCGCTTCTGCTGCGCCAGCTTCTGGTCCATCATGTTCGCCATTCGTTTTTCGGACTCTCCGATTCTGGAATCCATGATTTGCGCGATTGCCTGTAGGTCTTTTTCTTCCAGCATGTGGCTACCTCCTTTGATTAATTATGTATATTTACTGATATCTACCCAGTACGATCCACCGGGGATCCCATATAGAGTAAATGTCGCATCGCCAATTGTTGTAGACGTTCCATCACTGGACGCATAGGGTAGTTCATCCTCAAACCAGGTTGTTATGGTTTCTTCATCAGATGTGTCATACGGTAAAACTGCTACAGCGTAAAAATAGAGATCCGCAGCGAGCAAAAGATCCTGTTCCGAAGTCCCAAGATTGGCGGACAGGCCGAATGATGCTCCGATGATTTCTCCGTCAGCATCCATGGAGATAGAGTAGTCATAGGTTACAGAATCATTATCAGACCCGGAACTAGAGCAGGACGAATAGCAGTAGTCAGCCTCCACTCCGGTTTTGATGTTTTCAAGTGTCCATGGCACACCAAATGCGGACTCAAGCACGAACCTGATAGTAGATGCCTTCATTCCAGGGATACCTCTATCATCTTGGGGCAACGAAGAAGTCGATGGTGCGGGCTCTGGAGTTTGCTCAGAAGTCTCGGGTGGTATGGATGTGGATCCGTCTACCGCATTGGAGCACGCGGACAGTGAGAGCGCCAAAGAAAATGCCAACACGAGAGACAAGATTTTCGATTTCATTGCTATCCTCTCCTCTTTCCATATTTCACCGCCCTCCGGCGGTGGGGTAACAATAACAATTTATGTGTCCCATAATCCGGACTATTCAGGGAACATGTGAAATTTGTCAAAACGCAGAAAATGCACGTTGAAATTTGGCAACATTTCCGGGTTGACTGCATAGAACAAACGTACTATCATGAAGTCACTGACAAGGGTTGCGGGAGATCGGAGGACACGATGGAGGGAAGAATTGCTAGTGACAAAAATAAGTGTAGCGTGGTAAAATTAGGTAGAGCTCAAAACAGTGAGGCGCGCCCCTGGGAAAGGGGAATACTTATGCCAAGCGACAAAGCGGAGATATTGCGCCTTTTCCCACAGCTTACGGATGAGGAACAGGCGGTTATTCTCGACTTGATAAAATCCCTTTTATCTGGGCAAGAATCAAGCGTTGCTGCTCCGGTGTCAATTGGTCGATAAGTCCTGAAATTTCAGACGCTGGCCCACTCTCGGAACCGGGGGTGGGCCTTATTTCATATCCGGTTTCCAGCAACTCATCTCCGGATACACCTAATATTTTTGACAGCTTTTTGAGTTTCTGGACATCTGGCTGCCTCTTTTCGGTCTCGTATCCGCAATATGTGCTTTTATCTATACCCATTAAATCGGCGACTTGCTGTTGGGTGAGGCCGCGCCTCTCTCTTGCGGCCCTAAGGTTTTCACTAAAACTCATGAGACTCACTCCTTGGGTGCATTATCTCACGATGTTGGCGCATTGTCAACTTTTTTATGCTTCCCCTCTTGACAAGTTGGCGATACGCCATTATACTATACTCAGGTTGGCGAAATGCCAACGATTGGGGGTGTGGAAATGTATCCAAACTTGCTCGGCCAAAAAACGTATCGCCATCTGACCGACGAAGATATGGCTAAGATCATAGGGGTCAGCAGAACCGCATATCAGCAAAAGATAAAGAGCGGGCGCTTTTCGGCGGACGAATGCAAGGCATACTGCTCGTATTTCGGCAAGCGATTTGAGTACCTATTTGCCGAAGACGGCGACCAATACGCCAGTTAGAAAGGAGGGGAAAGCATGGCAAAGCTACCGAGAATCACGCTGGAGATGGAAGGATTGGATGAGCTAATAGCAGCAACGGAAAAGGCAAGGGGCTTACTTGACGAACTCCGTGATACGCTGGATGAAATCAGCATCACACAGACCTCGTTACAGGTGAAAATAAATCAGCCGACGGCTGGCACCGACGGCTGACGCGAAGTTAGGTATCGAATGTGACGGTGATTTTGGCGTCATCTGGAATGATGCGAACATCTAGCCCGGATTTCGTGCGTTCCGATTCAATTTCACTCTGATCAGAATAGCTTGTAATCGGATAGGTCTCTCTGCAATCCGGGCATACCAAGTGTCTGCCTCCAAGTTTTTTGACTGTAAAGAGAGCGCCGCATTTACATTTAAACAGATACATGTTCTCACCTCCTCCCACCACCCAAATCATACCACAGGGCGGGGGAGGGGGCAAGCGGAACAGCGCATAAAAGACCCGCTACCAGTGTGTGAGCCCGAAGGCGAGAAGAATTACCAATCACCTATAGCGGAAAGTGCCCAAGCCCATCCGCATAGCATCCCAGCAGGAGGTGACATCGTGAAAGAAGGAGTCAAGGTCACAAATATCATGGCCGACGGGTCCATCTGCGAAGACCTGAGCACGTACTTAGACAATCACGAACTACCGGAGGACGCGAAGTCGCTCATTGTCGATTTCATCCGGGCGGGCCGGAAGATCAGGGAGGCGCAAGGCGGGTAAGCCCCGCCAGTGGACAAGCCTAACCGCACCCGCGTCAAGAGACGGGGCGGCAGCTAGAAGCCGCCCTGCACTGAAAAGGAAGGAGGATGTATGTGAACAAGATCGTAAAAGTGGAGGCCATGTGCGACGGGTGGAAGGTGGAGGCCCGGACGCCGGATGGGATGACGGTTGTGCGCTTCGGGGCAGAGTCGGCGGAACAAACCATGGAAGATGCCCGCTGGGCGGAGGCGGAGCCGGCATGATGGAGCGGGATATCATGGCGGAGCTCCAGGCCAAGTGGGATGCCCAGAAAGCCAAGCGGGAAGAGGACTGGCCCAAGGCGCTGGACAAGCTGTACATTACCTTTGAGGCCGGGCACGGCGGAGGATATCCCGAGTGTCTGGTGACGTTAGGCAGCGAGGAGGAGCGGCTACGCTATCTTCGGGAGCTGGGCTTTCGAGTGAGGCGGCACTTTCGCTTCGAGGCGACCGATGACACCCGTGAGGAGCACTGGGTAGACCTGTCCGGCGGTATCGTATGCAGCTTATCCAACGGCTGGGTCTGTGACAAGGCGCCCCTGTGAGTGTCCATCAAGGCCGTGCCGCCGCTGGGGCGGCGGGGACCAGGCGGAGCCCGGACGCACGGGCCGGGGCGCCGCGCCTCTCGGCGTCACCGCGACCCGCCGCGCCAGGAGCGGCACGGCCATCATCAAGAGGAGGATCGGAGTATGGATTACATAGACGCTGACTGGAGACCCGCTGGGGCTGGCCGCAAACGTCGGCGGAGGACGGGTATTTTTACCGCCCAGCGCCGGGCATGGCATAAAATGACCCGGGCGGAGCGCCGCCGGGCGCTGCTTATGCTGCGGGACTGCACCATGTTTTTGGGGTGTATCATCGTCGCTGTCGGCCTGCCAGGGTGGGTCGAGTATCTTTTGTAGAGGGGACGGCAATATGGCGGGCACAGAACGACCGGCCTACTGGGCGGTCATCCCCGCATCCGTCCGTTACGACAAGGATCTGCCCCCCAATGCCAAGCTGCTTTACGGCGAGGTGACCGCCCTCTCGGACAAGCTGGGGTACTGCTATGCCCAAAACGGATACTTTGCGGATCTGTTTGGCCTGTCCGATCGGAGCGTCACCCGGCTTTTGGCGGTGCTGGCGGAGCGGGGGTACCTGCGGGTGGACGTGATTCGGGACGAGGCTACGCAGGAGGTGCTGGAGCGGCGGATCTATGCCGTATACGGACAGGAGGCAGCAGCACCCCCTCCCGACAAAATTGTCGGGACCCCTCCTGACAATTTTGACACCACCCCTCCCGACAAAAATGTCCAGGAGAATAATACAAGTATAGAATATATACCCCCTATAGTCCCCCAAGGGGGACAGGCCAAAAAGAAGAAAACAAAGAGCGTCCCCACCTGGAAGCCTGAGCGGTTCGAAGCGTTCTGGAAGTTCTACCCCCGCCATGAAGACCGGGTATCCGCCGTGCGGGAATGGGACAGGCTCAAGCCGGATGACGCGCTCATCGACGCCATTGCCCGGGCGCTCAAGTGGCAGGTGAGGGCCGAAGACTGGCCGGCGCCCTACGCCTGCCGGTACCTCCGCAACCAGCGGTGGATGGACGAGCCTAAACAGGGCGGCAAGGTGGGACCACCCAAGGCACGGGCCAGACAGCTCACCGGATGGCACACGGAGATCATCAACGGGGAGGAGGTGCTTGTGCCGGATGCCGGAAGTACATAGGCTAGATCTTATGGCCGAACAGAGCGTCATCGGCGCCATCCTACTTACGGACCGGTGTCTCACGGATGTGGAGCGGGAGCTCCGTCCGACAGATTTCCGCCTGGAGGGTGACCGGGCCCTCTACGAGGCTGCCCTGGCCTTGGAGCGGGATGGGGAGAAGGTCGACTCCGTGACCATCCTGGACCGGGCCCGAAAAATGGGGGCGCAGATCTCACGGCAGTATGTGCTGGAACTCATGGAGCTCACCCCCACCGCCGCCAACGTGATGGAGTATGTCAGGCTGGTCAAGGAGGAGAGCCTTCGGGCGGCGCTGATGGAGACCGCTGATCGCATCCGAGAGGGCGTTGAGGGGCGGGAACCACCGTCCGCCGTCCTCTCCGCAGCCGGGCAGAGACTGGACGATCTGGCATCCCAGAGCAGCCTTGGGCGGCTGGTCACTCCGGCGGACAGCTTCCTGGCCTTTTTCCGCCAGCGGGACGCTGTGGAGGCCGGAGACGCCAGGGGCTATGTCTGCACCGGCTATATGGCCTTGGACGAGCTGCTGGGAGGCGGGATGCTCAACTCCGGGCTCTATCTCCTGGCCGCAAGGCCCGGCATGGGGAAAACGACCCTGGCTCTTAACATTGCCGACCGGGTGGCCCAAACTGATTCGGTGCTCTTTATCTCCTTGGAGATGGACACCGAACAATTGGCAGCCAAGCGGATCTCCCGGGAGACAGGCATTCCGACCCAGAAACTGCTGATGCAACCCCTTACAGAGCCGGAGGAGGCCAAGGTCAGTCAGGCCGCAAAGTCCCTGGCGAGCCTGACATTTTACTCCAACGAGGCCCCCACGGTAACGGTTGACGACATTGGCACCCTGGCCCGCAGCATTGGCGGACTGCGGCTCATCGTGGTGGACTACTTTGGCAAGATCCTGCCCCCGGCCGCCTCCCGCCGGGCCGGGCGGGTGGAGTATACCACCGAGATTTCCGGCGCTCTGAAAAATCTGGCCCGGACGCTCCGTCTCCCCATCCTGACCCTGTGTCAGCTCAACCGGGAGGTGGAGGGGCGGCAGATCAAGCGGCCTCAGCTCTCTGACCTGCGGGACACCGGGGCCCTGGAGCAGGACGCCGACGGGGTGATCTTCCTCTACCGGGAGGACTACTACGCCGACCGCAGCACAGTGGACCCCAGCGTCCCATCTCTCCTGGAGGTGGATCTGGCCAAAAACCGACACGGCGGCGTTGGGGGCTGCACACTGGCCTTTTCCATGGCGTCCAGCCGGATCACAGGGATGTCCTACCGGAGGCCAAAGCGGGAGGATATCCCGGAGCAATTTAGACTCGGAGAGGAGTTTTGAGCGGATATGACAAAACAATATCGTGGTACGTTGGAGGATTTTGAGAAAAAGCTATCTCGTGTCATGGGGCGTCTGGGTGTAGATGCAGATCACTATCAATGCGACTATTATGAGCGGAAGGCGGGGTGCTCCTGCTTCGTCGAGATGCGGTATAAAGACAAAACCTATCGATTTGAAAACTCAAGTGCCAAGTCTGCCGCCTGTGGCCGAGGGCTGGTATACAAAAGCGACCTGTTTGGGGAGATCGTCTATTCGCTGGAAGGGCTTGCGCGGGCGGTCGAAAAGGGGATATTTACCCTTGATATGCTTCTGGAGGGCGTGCCAGCACTTCCAGAGGCACCAACCATGGAGGCCTGTTTTACCGCTCTTGGATTTGCAAATCGGCCAGCCTCCATAGAAGATATCAAGACACAGTATAAGCGGCTGGCGAAGGTCATGCACCCAGATAGCGGTGGCAGCGGGGAAGCGTTTACCGCCCTGACCAAGAATTACAACGCCTGCCTGCGGGCAATGAAGGTATAAGCGGCGGAAGGGAGTATGAATATGAGACAGAACAATGACCGCTGTCCCCTCCAGGCCGAGTGCGAACGGAAATGCGCCTACATCGGCCGGGAGCTGGACTGCCCTTACTATGAGGCAAACGCCCGGTCGGGCTATGAGATCGACGACCAGGAGAAGCGCCGCCGGGCCAAGTGGCAGGAGGCCGAGGAGGCGGAGTACGCCGCCAGGATGAGCCTGCCGCAGACCATTGAGACGATCACGGTAGAGATCCTGGACCTGAAACGGGAGGCCGGGGAGGCCATCCTGGACATCGGCGCCCGGCTCATCAAGGCCAAGGGGATGCTGCCCCACGGGGAGTGGCTGCCCTGGCTCAATGAGCGGGTGGAGCTCTCCGAGCGGACGGCACAAAAGTTCATGAAACTCGCCCGGGAGTGGTCAAATCCGAACACGTTGGCGGATTTGGGGGCCTCTAAGGCGCTGATGCTCCTGGCGGTGCCGGCGGAGGAGCGGGACAGCTTCGTGGAGGAGCACAACGTCATCGACATGTCCGCGAGACAGCTTGAGCAGGCCATCAAGGACCGGGACGAGGCCCGGAAGGCGGCCGAAACGGCCAGAGCCGATGCCGCAGCAGCGGAGCAGGCGAGGTCCAAGATGGAGGCCGATATGCGGCTGGTCAATGCTGCTTTAGCGTCAGCCCGGGCGGAGAAGGAGAGAGCCGATCAGGAGTCCACTCGTTTGGAGCGAGAACTCACGGAGCTGAAGAACCGGCCGGTGGAAGTGGCGGTGGAGACCGCGGCGGACCCGGAGGCCATCGCAAGGGCCAGAGCGGAGGCTGTGGCCGAGATGCAGGCAAAGTTGGACAAGGCGAAGAAGGCCAAGGAGAAAGCCGACGACAAGCGGAGGCAGGCCGAGGCTTCGATGGAAATCTTGAAAAAGTCCATGGAGGAGCGGGAGAAGGCCGAGAGAAAAGCCGCCCTGAGCACCGATAAAGAGGTGGCCCAGTTTGAGGTACTGTTTCTTCAGGGTCAGGAGCTGGCGAATAAAATGAAGGGATATCTTATCAAGGCCAGGGGCCGGGAGGACCGGACCGCCGCTCTGGGGATGGAAAAGGCCCTGAAAGCTCTGGCCGAGGCCATCGGGAGGTGTGTGGAATGAACAGTTGGTTTGAGCAGGCCGAGAACCGCCTGAAGGAAGAGTATAACAAGGCCAAGGGTCAAAAGGAGTCCGTCATGAAGCCAGCCGTCCGCGATGCCCTCTTGGACTTCTGCCGGCAGAATGAAGAGTTTGCCCAAGCGGTGGTCCAGGGCGGGAGCTTCCAGGATTGCATGGCCGACGTGGCCAAGGGGGTGGGCAACTCTCTCTCCGATCTGGAGGCCTACCGTCGGGCTGCATCCTTCTATTTTGACGGGGCCAAGGTCAATTTTTCTATGAGTATTCAGTTGGAGCCTGCGGCGGTGGAGCCGCGGCAGACCGACATACTGCTGGATCTCTCCGACTTCTTCTGAGGGGGGTGACTCATGTGAAATACACAGAGCGAGAGCGGGAGATCCTGAACGGCTGGCCCACCGTCACCGAGGAGGACTTGGTCCGGATGAACGACCTTTTCTCTCACTATCTGTTCTTCCGGAGGGAGGGGGATCTGACGGGGCTGGGAGGAGTGAGGCTGTATACCTCCTGCTGCGGCCACAAGGAGTACCGGCCCTACCTGATCCGGACGGAGACAGCGGAACACCGGGCTCTGCTGGACCATCTGACCCACAAGGAGCCGTGGACCTGTCCCTGGTGCGGCCGCAGCGTGACAGTGATCGACCTGGCCAAGGCGAAGCAGCGGAAATCCCTGCAACGGGTGGAGCTGACGGTGCTTCTCCATGCAAGTGGAGATGCCCTCTACGCCGACGCCCTAGCGTTGGAAAAGGACTATGGCAACGAGGCGGCCCTCACTGCGCGGCCCACCGCCTGGTGCTCCAGCGGCTACCGCTTTACCAGGGGCGAGGTCATGCAGGCCGATCACCAGGGCTCATACAGGGACGACGAGCCGGTCATCACCTATGAGCGGGACAGGCTGGGCAGCCGGAAGCTGGTGAACGAGCCCTTTAAGTGCGGATCCATCTCCTGGTACCACCACGAGCCCTATTCCATCCTCAATCGGGACGCCCTGGAGGAGCACCCCTTTTTCCGGTACTGTGGTTTTTTTCAGCACTGGCAGTACCGCCCCGGCGGGGCCAGAGGGTATGCCGCCTACTTCGATGACCTCATCTCCTACCTGACCGCCTACGCTGTCTACCCCAGACAGGTGGAATTGCTGGTGAAGTCAGGACCGTGGCAGCCGCTGCGCGACCTCATTTATGCTAGGAAGAAAAATGTGGCGGCCATGTGCTGGGAGGAGACCGACCCACGGAAGGCATTCGGGCTGGACAAGCGGGAATTGAGCTGGTTTTTGGGAGTGCAGCCGCCCATGGAGGTGCTGGCCATCCGCAATTATGTGCGGAAGCACTGGGGCAAGCGCTGGGACCTGCCTTTCTGTCTGGATTTCCATAATTTGTGGGGTTGCCAGCTGAGCGCCATGGAGGTGCTGCGGTTCCTGAAAAAGCACCACCTGGACCCGGAGCGCTTTTTGCGGTATCTGGACCGTGTCTCGGAACGGACCGAGGACCGCTACGCCACCCTCTTCGAGCTCTACCGGGACTACCTGGAGACGGCCTGGGCGCTGGGGCGGTGCATGGAGCACGGTAAGGTCATTTGGCCGGAAGACCTCAACGCCGCCCATGACGCCGCCACTGCGGAACTGGCCGTCAAACAGGCCAGAGAGGAGAAAAAGAGGCGTGCGGCCTCGCTGAAGGAGCGGCGGCTGAAGTATGAGTTTGAGCTGGACGGGCTAAAAATCGTGTTCCCGGCTACGGGGCTGGCCATCCGGCGGGAGGGACAGACCCTGCACCACTGTGTGGGCGGCTACGCCGAACGGCACATGGAGGGCGTGACCACCATCTTGTTCCTCCGCCGGACAAATGCGCCGGCCACCCCATACATCACTCTGGAGATGGACGGCAACCAGCTGCGGCAGATCCACGGATATGACAACGAGAGGAGCGCCTGCCCAGAGAACCCCGGGCGGGTGAGTCCCCGGACGATACACAAGAAATTTTTGGATACCTGGCTGCGGTGGCTCCGGGCCGGCAGCAAGCGGAACGAGGACGGCGCCCCGAAGGTGCCCCGCCGGAAAGCGGCGGCCGATGATGAGCAGGTCAAGACGGCCTGAGAGGAGCGCTGATATGGATAACAAAGAACTACTAGATGCAGTGCGCCGGTTGTCGGTTGAGACTGGCAGCCTGGCCTGCCTCGGCTGCGGATGGGAGCATAACTGTAGCATCCATGGCTGTGCCATTTTGCGGGCGGTAATAGCAGAGTTAAGCCCGGCGGCTAACGCGGACCTGCGAGTTAAGGGAGGGCGGGGCGGCGGCCCCGCCTGTCCCTGTTTTGGAAAGGAGCGCATATGAACAGGGTATTGGCAGTGACAGTGCCGGCAGCGCCGGACGTGGACCTCTATCAGATGAGGGATTATGTCAAAGAGAGCTTGGAGCAGGGCGTCCTCGTCGTAGGGGCTGGCGTGCAGTGGGATCTGCTGGAACTCCCAGAACTGGGCGGCATTTGGGTACAGGGCACAGGGGGTCCGGGCGAAGCATCAACTCCGATGACACCAAGCGAAACAAATCTGGAGGGCAAGGCGGCCTTTACCGGATGCGGCGCGAAGGAGAAGCGACGGATCTATGAGCGCCTCCGAAATTACCGGGACCGCCACGGGTTAGGCTCTTTGGAACCGCTGGCAGATGCGGCGGAGCAGAAGCTGACGGTGACAGAGCTCCGAGACGCGCTGCTGGGGCGCAAGCTGCCAATGGATACATGGCGTGCCATCGGTGCGGCCTTGGACCGCCTGGAGTAGGAGGATTGAGATGGCGAAGTGTATCAAATCCATCACGGCGGGTCTTTTGCACCTGGAGATCCTGGGAAAAGTCCCGGACTTAAGCGGACAGCGCCAACGGGGCAGGCGACAGGTACCCACTTCGCCCGGTCAGCAGTTCTACAATCTGAAGTGCTCCTGGAGAGAGTTGGAGCTGACTCTGGCGACTAACTTCGGTGCCCGAGACTGGGTGCTGGTCTTTACATACGACGATGCTCACCTCCCGGACAACAAGAAGAGTGCTGATACTTGCTTCCAGAGGTTTGTCCGGCGATATCGCGCGGCCCGCCGAAAACGGGGCGAAGAGCTCCGATATATATACAACACGGAGGGATTTCACGAGCGTCGATGTTACGACCACTTTGACGAGGACGGAGAGTTGGAGAACAGACGGCTCCATCACCATGTAGTGCTCAATTGTGTGTCGCTGGAGGACCTGGAGGAGGTGCGGAGCCTGTGGCAGGGGGGAGGTTATATTCGGGCGGAGCCTTTGGACGTCCATTATTATCGTGAGCTTGCCAGGTATATGACGAAGGAGGCCCGGGAGTTTGGGCGGGCCAAGCCGGGAGAGAGGACTTGGCGGGGGTCTAGAAATCTCAAAAAATACCAGGTGGAGTACATTGAGATCCCGAGTGACAGCGTTACCCTTGCTCCGCCGATGGGAGCCGTGGATTATGAGAGCTTCAGTGAGCGAAACCCATACGGCTTTGCGGACTGTGTGGGGGCCCGGTATCTCCTTTTTCCTGAGCGGGAGCCGGAACGCTATACCTATAATATAGGACGGCGGCAAGGGCCGCTTAATAATTTTCCCGCTTGAAACCAGTCTTAATAATTCGTCACGGTGTGTAGAAAAGGAGAAAGCGCCTTGCAAACTGAGAAAAAAACTGATAAACTGGTCATCAAGGACAGATGGTTGATGTGTCCCTCCTGCCGACGGCGTAAGGTCCTCCAGGTGAGGCCGGATACCTCGGCCAAAAATCTCATCGTCTACTGCCGGGATTGCCGGACAGAGACGATGATCAATATCGAGCAGGGCCAGTGCTTTGAGAGCCGGTGCCGATGATCCAACCCGATTGGGGCGGACGTCGGAGCCGGCTTTTTGTTTTGCCTGGAGGTGATAGCCCATGGCGCAGAAACCGCTCCGGCCATGCCGGCATCCTGGGTGCCCGGAGCTCACCCGCGAGGGCTACTGCACAAAGCATAAGCCCAAGCGGGCGGAGCGCGGTGAAAGTGCTGCGTGGCACTGGATGTACTACACGCCGGAATGGCGGGATGATCTTCGGCCCACACAGCTCCTGCGTGAGCCGTTCTGCCGCGAGTGCGCTAAACAGGGACAGCGGGTCAGGGCCACGCGGGTGGACCACAAGATTCCGCACCGTGGAGACTGGGCGCTATTCACAGACCGCAGAAATCTCCAGAGCCTATGTGAGCGGCATCACAACCAAAAAACGGCTCTGGAGATGGCCGAAAGACAGCGCGGAAAGCGCCAAAAGTAAGCGCCTCGACCCAGCAAAAGTGGACCAGGCTTGGGCGTATGCGCATGTGTCCGGGTCATGCCCGCGCTTAGTATCCACGACGCCGAAGGCGTCAGATACCCTCCCCCAACCCCCAAAAGTTCTGCCTGGATTCGTTTTCAACCACATGGCACCCTCCGTGGAGGATTTTTTCCCCACGGGAGGTTTCGAGGGTCAGAAAACGCGGGGGACGGGAGCGCCGGGAGCGGGAAAAATGCCGCGAGGAGGCGGGGAGGGCGCCCCGGAGATATCTGCCGGCAAGCGGCGAGCCTGAGTAAGAGAAAACAAACAGACCGGGAGGTGTTGTAACATGCCGGGACCCAGACAGCCCACAGACGTTTTAAAGGCGAACGGGCGCAAGCATATGACACAGGCCGAGGAGGACGCACGGCGGGACCAGGAGGTCCACGTTCCTCCTCCGGAGCGGGCAGAGCCGCCCGCCTGGCTCATGAAGCGGTTTCACCGGGAGTTTCATGAGATTGGGGAAATTCTGCGGCTGGCCGGACTGTACGCGGAACTGGACCGGGATGTGCTGGGCCAGTTCCTGGTGTCCAGGGACCGCTGGGTGCGGGCCGACAAGCTGGCCTCCACCGCCATCCGGGCCAAGGATGAGAAGCTGGCCCGTGAGTGGACCGGAGTGCAGAGCAGCTATTTCAAGCAGTGCAGACAGTGTGCGGAAGCCATGGGACTGTCGGTCTCCTCCAGGTGCCGCCTGGTGGTCCCGCCGGCGCTTGCCGCCGCTGCCGTGGAGGCGGATGAAGTGGACGAGTTTACCCAGGCTCTGCGGGCCAGACAGGCCAGAGCGGCGGGGAAATAGCCCATGGAAGTGAGCAGACCGGAGAACGGGCAGTTTGTGTGCGACTTTGTGGAGCGGCTGCCGACCACGGACACGGGAAAGCCCTTTCGCCTGTATGACTGGCAGAGGGAGACGCTGATGGAGTTTTACGGCTCCATGGACCGGGACGAGGGAAGCGGGGAGGAGCTGCGTAAATACCAGTATCTCTACCTGGAGATCCCAAAGAAGAACGGAAAGAGCGAGCTGGCCGCCGCCCTGGCCCTCTATCATCTGTTCGGGGACGGCGAGTTGAACGCCGAGGTCTATCTGTGCGCGGCGGACCGGGATAACGCGGGGATCGTGTTTCGGGCGGCGGTGTTCATGCTGGAAACGGCGCCCTGGACCGCGAAGATGATCGCCAGGGGCGAGCTGAAGGTCATCCGATCACAGAAGCGGGTGGAGTACCGGCAGAGAAAGCGGGCGGAAAACGGGACCGTGCAGTGGGTCACGGTGGGGCAACTGGCGGTAATGTCCTCGGAGTCCTTTTCTAAACACGGCTACAAGCCCTCCTGCGTGATCTTCGACGAGCTCCACGCCCAGCCCAACCGTGAGATGTGGGACGTCATGACGGGTGCCGCCGGCGCGGCCCATGACCAACCGGTATGGATCGTGCTGACCACGGCGGGAGACGACCCGGACCGGAAGAGCATCGGATGGGAAATCCACGAAAAGGCGGTGGATATCCGGGACGCCCGCCGGCTCCGGACCATCCTGCGGGAGGGCGGAGACCCCAAAGAGGTCCTCTCCCTGCGCAAGGCCGCGCCCGATGAGTTAGCGTCCGCCATGGAGAAGCTGCTGGCCCGGGATCAGAGCAATTGGCTGCCGGTGCTGTACGGACTCACCGCCCTGTATGGAGACGACCCGGAGGACCTGGCCGGGGTGGACATCTGGGACGAGGGATTCTGGCGGCGCTGCAACCCCTCCCTGGGGGAGCATCTGAAGCTGCGGGCCCTGCGTCTGGAGGCCCAGGAGGCCAAACGGAGCCCGGCGGGGGAGAAATTGTTCCGGTGGCTGCGGCTCAACCAGTGGATCAGCGTGAAGGCGGTGGGGTGGATACCCCTGACCCTCTACGACAAGACCCAGTGGGGGCCCTCCGCCAAAGCCGAGCGGGAGGCATGGCTTGGGCGCCTGCGGGGACTCAAGTGCTACGGGGGGCTGGACCTCTCCACCACGACGGACCTGACGGCCCTGACCCTGCTGTTCCCTCCTCAGCCAGGACTGGAGCACTGGGTGGCGCTGTTCCAGGCGTGGCGGCCGGAGGAGGGCGTGCGGGAGGCCGAGCAGCGGGACCACGTGCCCTATCAGGACTGGGCGAGGGCCGGGTTCCTGACCCTTTGCCCGGGGGATATGATCGACTTCCCCCAGGTGGAGGAGGCGGTGGCCGACGCTGCCGGGCGCTACGAGCTGGCGCTGCTGGGGGTAGACCCCTACCTCAGCCGGACGCTGACCCAGCGGCTGATGGACCGGGGCGTCCAGGTGGTGGAGATCCCGCAGACCATGCCGTCGATGTCGCCGGCCATGAAAGAGCTTGAGCGGCTGATCCGGGCCCACCGAATGCTCCACATCCATAACACCTGCGCCCGGTGGTGCTTTGGAAACGTCCGGTGCGCGGTGGACGGCAACGAGAACATGAAGCCCATGAAGAACCGGAGCATTGGGCGCATCGATATCGCGGTGGCCTGGATCATCGCCATGGCCACGGCGATTGTGGCGGAAAATCAGCCCATTGATCTGGAGACCGCCATGCAGCGGCCTGATTTCAGCCTGTGAGCAGCGCGGAGTTTCTTCTGATGAGAAGGTGGTTTTGTGGAAAAGAAATGGAAAAAGGCGCTGAGGCGCAGGGGCGCCGAGCTGGCGCTGGTGGCGGGGGCCGCCGCGGTGGCGGCCGGGGCAGGGCTCATCTACCTGCCGGCCGGACTCATCGCCGGGGGGCTGCTGGTCATAGCCGGCGCGGTGCTCAGCATCCTGGGAGGGGGTGAGGAGGGATGAGCATGACGCAGGGCATCCGGTCCCTGGCCCGGACGCCCGCCGCAGGCAAGGCGGTGACGGCGGAAAGCCTGATTGCCGCCGGGTATGCTCCGGCGGGGAGCGACGCCGGAGAGAGCTTGGCCCGCAAGCTGTCCGCAGTGGACCGGTGCATCGAGATCCTGAGCGACTCCATGGGCAAGCTGCCCTCCTACATCATGGACAGCCGGACCCGGGAGCGGGTGGACCTGCCTCTGCTCCGGCTGCTCAACGTGAGGCCCAACGAGGCCATGAGTCCCTTTGTGGCAAAAAAGGTGGTGGAGACCAGCCGTCTGGTCTCCGGAAACGGCTACGAGTGGATTCTGCGGGACGGGCGCACCGGGCGCATCACCGATCTCATCCCCATACCGGGGGAACTGGTGGAGCCCTGGCGGGACCTGAGCGGCCGGGTGTGGTACACGGTGACCCATCCCTGGACGGGGGAGCCCATGCGGCTGCCCCAGGAGGATATCTGCCACTACAAGGCGGCCTCCCGGGACGGGCTGAAGGGCGTGGGGGTCCTCCGCCGGGCCAGCGAGGTCATCGCCGCCAGCCTGGCGGCCCAGCAGTACGAGCGGGCCTACTACGAAAACGGCGGCCAGCCCTCCGGCGTGCTCCGCACCGAGAGCGACCTGGGCGGCTACGCCAAGGACCCGGAGGGAAAGGTCCTGACGCGGCCGGACGGCGCCTGGATCACCCGGAAGGACCAGCTGAGGAGCGAATGGGAGAAGGTCCACGCCGGGCCCAACAACAGCCACCGGGTGGCCATCCTGGATTTTGGGCTGGACTACAAGCCTCTGTCTGTGAGCAACCAGGACGCCCAGTTTGTGGAGAGCAAGGAGGTCTCCGTGCGGGACATCGCCCGGTATTTCGGCGTGCCGCTCTACAAACTCCAGGAGGGCAAACAGGCCTATGGGTCCAACGAGCAAAACGCCATCGAGTACGTGGTGGGCACCCTCCACCCCAGCGTGACCCAGTACGAGGAGGAGCGGACCTGGAAGCTGCTGACCATGAGTCAGGTGGACGCAGGGCTGGAAGTCCGCATCAACATGATGGCGGAGCTCCGGGGCGACACCTCCGCCCGGGGCCAGTGGTACAAGGATATGATGCAGGAGGGACCCTTTTCCGTCAACGATGTGAGGGCCCTGGAGGATATGCCGGATGTGCCGGGGGGCGACGAGCGGCGGGCCAGCCTCAACTATGTGCCCCTGCGGGATTGGCCGGAGCTGAGCCGTATCCGGGCGGAGACCGGCAGAAGGGAGAGTTAATGGAACAGATCATGAAATCGGCCCGGCTGCTGAAGGCCGAGGCCACCGAGGAGGACCTGGCACTCATTGCCCGGCAGGCCCTGCGCCCCCTGGCGGCGGCGGAGGTCTATACCTTCCGCCTGGCGGCGTGCAACAACCAGGTGGACCGGGATCTGGAGCGATTCACCGAGGCCACCCTGGAGGACCTCGCTAAGCTCTTTGTGGGACGGCCGGTACTGCTGGACCACAAGTGGAACGCAGGGAGCCAGACCGCCCGGGTGTACGGCGCCAGCGTGGAGGGGATGCCCGACGTGGAGGGTGGGCGGCAGTTGGTGCTGCGGTGCTACATGCCGAGGCTCCAGAGCAACGGTGACACCATCGCCTCCATCGAGACAGGACTGCTCCGGGAGTGCAGCGTCGGGGTGGCGATGGAGCGGGCCATCTGCACCATCTGCGGCACAGACAGGGCCACTGCCTGGTGTGAGCACGTCAAGGGCTGCTGCTACGAGGGCAAGCAGTGCTGTGTCGAGCTGGATGGAGCTGCCGACGCCTATGAGGTGTCTCTGCTGCCGGTCCCGGCGCAGCCGGCGGCGGGGGTGGTCAAACGCTATGGCGGGCCAGAGGGCCCGGAAGGGTCGCCTCCGGGCAAAGCGCCCGGCAAAGATAGTCAGAACTGGCAGGACGAAGCCCTGCTGGAGATGGAAAAAAACAGATATTATGGAGGGTATCAAGCATGAGAAGAAAATTGATCGACCTGAAAACCCAGCGAACCACCCTGCTGGAGGGGGCTGAGGCTCTGCTGAAGGATGGCAAGCGGGAGGAGTACCGCGCCGAGATGGCCAAGGTGGCGGCCATGAACGATGAGATCAAGGACGTGGAGGAGCTGGTCCGGGAGCAGGACCGCAAGTTCCTGGAAAAGGCCCCCGATCTGGCCGAGGAGAGGGACAAGGCGGAGGAGCGGGGCAATGCGCTGATGAAGGGCGATGAAGTGAAATTTGCTCCCATGGAGGTGGCCAAGGCCCTCTTTGCGCCCCGCCAGACGGAGAAGGCTGTGACACTGGCCACCGGCACCCTGGCCCAGCCCACCGGAGCGGGTACGGATATCCGGGACGCCATGGGCTACGGCGTGGGCGCCATCATCGATCAGGTCTACGTCCAGGACCTTACCGGCATGGCCGCCTATCTGGAGCCCTATGTGATCTCCGAGCCTGCCGCCAACGGGGCCAAGGTTTCCACCGCCGCCGGGACGGCCCGCACTGCCTCCGCCGATCCCACCTTCGGCGTTGCCAAAATCGCCCCCTACGAGCTCACCACCACCAGCTACGTGGACCGGAACATCTCCCGCCTCACCCCCGCCAACTACTATGCCAAGGTGTTCGGCATGGCCATGCGGGCGATGCGCAGGGACACGGTGGGGATGATCTTCAACGGCGACGGCCAGGCCACCAACGAGATGTTTGGCGTCAAGACCGCCAAGAACATGGCGGGCAGCACCATCTATGCCTCTTTGGATGTGGATGAGGTAGGCCCCGACCTGCTCACGGAGCTGATGTTCGCCTACGGCGGAGACGAGGAGCTGGGCGGAAACTGCCGGCTGTACCTCAACAAAATGGATCTGCTGGCGCTGGGAAAGCTGCGGGGGACCAACGAGAAGCGGAGGCTCTTCGACATCGTGCCCGATGCCGGAAATCCAAACACAGGAACCATCCGGGAGGGCGGCACCATCGTACCCTACTCCATTTCTTCCAAGCTGACCGCCCTGTCCGCTTCGACCCAGGGCGCCGCCGCCATCCAGACCATGGTGTACGGAGACCCCATGAACTACGAGCTGGGCCTGTTCGGCGCCTACACCGTCCGGGTAGATGAGTCCGTCAAGGCGGTGGAGCGGATGCTCACCATCCTGGGTGACGCCATGGTGGGCGGAAACCTCATCGTGGACAAGGGCTTTGTGGTGGCGACGCTGCCGAAGAGCAGCGGCTGACGGTCATGGACGCGGACAAGCTGGCGCGGCTGAAGGCGTACATGCACGCGGAGGATGAGGAGGACGGGCTGCTCTGCTCCCTGTATGAGGCGGCAGTGACGTACCTGAGCGGCGCCGGGATCTCAGACACGCCGGCCCGAGCGTCCCTGTACGAGCTGGCGGCTTTTGGCCTCACTCTGGGCTACTATGACGAGATGCGCCGGACCGACCAGGACAACCCCCGGGCGGAGGAAAACCCAGCGCTGCGCAGAATCATCAATCAGCTCAAGCTCGGTGAGCCGGGCGTTTTCTAGTATGATCCAGGACCGGGGCGGCGGGCCCCGGCGGAGCGTCCGGGCGGGGCTTATGCCATTACGGACGACGACCAGCCTGCTTTTTGGCATTTTGCCGCAGTAGGGGCCGTCCGGGCGTTCCGCCGGAGCCCGCCGCCTGCACATTTAGGAGGGGAAGATGTACTACAATGCAAGCGCGCTGCGGGAGCGGGTGGAGGTGCTGGAGCTGGCCGCGGTGGAGGGGGGCTGGGCGTGGGAGAGCGTGCGGCGGACCTGGGCGGAGGCGGAGCTGACGGACCGGACGAACCTCTTTTCCAAGGTGGGGATCGGGGCCCGGGACGTGCGCCTGGTCCTGCGGCGGCAGAACCTCACCCTCCACAACGCCTTGCGCTGGAAGGGACAGCATCTGTTTTTGACCTCCATCGTGGAGAACATCCCCGGGTGGCTGGACGTCCAGGCCGCGCTGGTGGAGCCTGTGGCGTGCAGAGGCAACGTCCACCGGGGAGAGAACGGCCCCACATTCCCCGGCGTGCTCGTCGAGAAGTACCTGCGCCACGAGCAGGACCACCCCATGGCCACCACCACCGTGTGCTACGTGCTGGTGACGCCCAAGGCGGTGGAGATCGAGCCCAAGGGCCTGGTGGAGGCAGGCGGCACGCGGTATGTGGTGCAGGTGGCCCACACGCTGGACGGCTGGAAGAATGAGTACGAGATCCTGCGAAAGGGGGACAAGTGATGCAGACGGCATATCTGGACCGGAACGCGCTGGAGCGGCTGGCGGCGGACTTCAACGACCTGCTGCGGGAGTACCCGGAGTGGCGGCGGGAGATGTACGAGGAGATGGGCCGGGCCATCCTGGCGGAGGTCCAGCGGGGCCTGGGAAACGGCGAGGCGGCGGGCTGGCAGGAGGCCGTGGTGGGCTCCGGCGGCGGCTACGCCGCAGTCCGCCCCAAAAAGAAGACCTTCACCCGGGACGGAGGATCCGGCAAGCCCTACGCCGTGGGCTACGTCACCAACTCCATTGAAAACGGACACAAACAGGAAAAGGGCCGGTATGTTCCCGCCCTGGGGAAAAAGCTGGTGGCGGACCGGGTGGCCGGGAAAGGGGCATATCTCGCGGCACGGCAGCGGGCGGAGGAGATCGCCTACCAGGCCGCGGAGCGGTTTGCAAAGAAGATACAGGCCAAATTACAGGAGGGATAGCATGCTTTCATTTCTGGCGATCACGGAGGCGGTAAAGGGGCTGGTGGAGGAGCGGTATCCGGAGAATACGGTCTATATGGAGCGGGTACCGGTGGACTTTGCGCGGCCGTCCTTCCTG
>ERZ857503.214-NODE-214-length-55666-cov-6.254338_pt1 | contig 55666 bp, 56 predicted proteins | sample MGYA00519766_ERZ857503 | MGnify/ENA primary metagenome ERZ857503 (study PRJEB31778, sample SAMEA3449345) | human gut metagenome | biome: human gut; feature: human-associated habitat; material: faeces | place: United Kingdom | collected 2010/2012 ...
GACTCTTTCCCTTCCCCCTTGGTGTTGCCGATCAGAGCGTCCACAAACTTCAAGATGTCCGCCTCGTTGCGGATATACGCCAGGGGGTTGTAGTGCATGGATTTACTGAAATCAATGGAATTGAACATTTTGATCCGATACCCCCGCTTTTGCAGGAAGGAGCCGACCTGGGACAATACCCCTCCTTTTGGATCGACCACGACGAAAGAGCTATGCGCCTGTAGCAGATTTGGGGTGAGCCAAAACCGGGTCTTGCCGGAGCCGGAGCCGCCGATCACAGCAAGGCACTCCCCCTCATATACGTCCACGTCCACGTCGAACAGCACCTGCCTGCGTTCCCGCTTCGAACCGAAGCTTGTACAGAGGCCACGCCCCTGCAGCACGATGTCACTCATTGCCGTCGTCTTTCCTCATGATTGCCGTGTTCTTGAACGTCTCCCGCTTGGATTGCGCTCTCGCGGATTCCCGGCTGCCAACACTGCTACCAGCACTGTTGCCATGCGGCAGGGTAAGCAACCTGGCCGCATCGACCAAACGTCGCGCGGGTTCGCTTGCCGGCGCCTGCAATAGGCTTGCGGTCGTACCCGTTTCGGCGATCGAACCGCCGTCCAGCACATAACAGCGCGTAGTGGCGCGTGCGAGCACCGCGAAATCATGGGTGATGAACAGCATGGACGCGCCGGCATCGTCGACCAGCGACGTCAGCAGGTCGACGATCTGACGTTGCGTGATCGAATCCAATGCCGTGGTCGGCTCGTCGGCGATGATGAACTTGGGCTCCACCGCCAAAGCCCGGGCGATGCCGATGCGTTGGCGCTGGCCGCCGGAGAACTGATGGGGGTAGCGATTGGCCTGCTCGGAACTGAGGCCTACCCTCTCCAGCAGGTTGACCGCCTTCTCCTCCGCCTCCGCTTTGCTGGTACACAGCTTGTGGAAGAGCATCGGCTCGGTGAGGATCTCCATGACCTTCTGGCGTGGGTTGAGGGAGGCATAGGGGTCCTGGAAGATCATCTGCATCTCCCGGCGGACGGGGCGCATCTCCTGGGGCTTGAGGCGGGTGATGTCACGCCCGTCAAACGTGATCTTGCCCGCCTTTGGCTCGATGAGCTTGATGACCGTACGTGCCGTGGTGGATTTGCCGCATCCGGACTCGCCCACCAGGCTGAACACCTCGCCCTGCTCCACGTCGAAACTGACGTCGTTGACCGCGTGGACCACCTGATTCTCTAGAGAGAATCGTCCCTTTTTGAATTTTACCTTATCCAGAAAGTCCTTGGTGAGATTGAACTCCTGCACCAAGTGTTCCACCTGAAGGATCTTACTCATGGCTCCCACCTCCTGTCAGCGGAAAGTGGCAGGCCGCACAGTGGCCCGGACCCACTTCATGATTTTCAGGGGCCCTGGTGCGGCAGATATCCTGGCAGTATTTGCACCTGGGGGCAAAGTAGCACCCCTGGGGCAGGTCCAGCATGCTGGGGACCATGCCGGGGATGGACTCCAGCCGGTCCTGGTCCTCTCCCATCCGGGGGATGGAGTTGAGGAGTCCCACGGTATAGGGGTGGCTGGGGCGATGGATCACGTCGTCCCGGGAGCCGCTCTCCACGATCTTGCCGCAGTACATAACGATGATACGGTCCGCCATCTGAGAGACCACCGCCAGGTCGTGGGTAATGAGAATGAGGGCGGCGTCCTGCTCCTTCACCAGCTTGTCCATGAGCTTGAGGATCTGGGCCTGGATGGTCACGTCCAGGGCAGTGGTGGGCTCGTCGGCGATGATGAGTTTGGGGTTGGCCGCCAGGGCGATGGCGATGATGACCCGCTGACGCATACCGCCGGAAAACTGGTGGGGATAGGACTTGAGCCGGTCCTCCGGGTTGGGGATGCCCACCATATGCAGCAGCTCCACACAGCGCGCGTGTTTTTCCTGCTTGGACATCTGCTTCTGGTGGAGATCCAGCATCTCGGTGATCTGTTTTTCAATAGTATAGAGCGGATTCAGGGAGGTCATGGGGTCCTGGAATACCATGGAGATCTCCTTGCCCCTGATCTTCATCATTTCCTTTTCGCTCTTTTTGCTGATGTCCTCGCCCCGGAAGAGGATCTTGTCCGACTCCACCACGCCGGGCGGCTCGATCAGTTTGAGGATGGAAAAGCTGCTGACGGATTTGCCGCTGCCCGACTCGCCCACGATACCCAGCACCTGCCCCTCATCCAGGGAAAAGCTGACGCCGTCCACCGCCTTGACCACGCCCCGGAAGGTGTGGAAATAGGTCCGCAGATTTTCCACCTGCAGCAGTGTTTCGCTCATCTCTCTCCTCCCCCTTACTTCAGCTTCGGGTTGAACTCATCGCGCAGGAAATCCCCCAAAAGATTGATCCCAAACACGATCAGCATGATGTAGATGCCCGGCAGCACCGCGATCCACCAGTATCCGCTGAACAGCACGTCGAAGCCGTTCTTGACCAGCATGCCCAAGGAGGGCTCCGTGACCGGGACACCCACGCCCAGAAAGCTCAGGGTGGCCTCAGCCAGAATGAGCCCGCCCACCTTCATGGTGGAGAGGACGATGATGGTGGTCATGACATTGGGCAGCACGTGCTTGGCGATAATAAGAAGATTGGGGATGCCGATGACCCTGGCCGCATCCACATATTCCATCTGTTTCACCGTTAGCACTTCGGCCCGGACGGTGCGGATATATGTGACGCATCCAATAATAGTAAAAACCACTAGTAATTTGCTCACGCCCCGCCCGAACATGGTCATGATGAAAAGGGCCACCAGGATATCCGGGAAAGAGAGCAGGATATCTGCCAGGCGCATGATGAGGGCGTCCACCTTCCCGCCGAAGTAGCCCGAGATGAGCCCCAGGGTGATGCCCACCGCACAGGCCAGCAGAGTCCCCACCACGCCGATGAAGAGGGAGATGCGGCTTCCATAGATGAGGGAGCTGAAGATATCACGCCCCTGACTGTCGGTGCCAAAAATGAAATGGGGCTCGCCCCCCTCCTGCCACATAGGAGGCTTGTAGGAGTCGGTAAGGGAGAGGGAGCCCACATCGTAAGGGTTCTGGGGGGCAAACAGCGGCCCGCAAAGGGCGATGAACAGTACCAGCACCACGATTACCGTGCCGATGATGGCGGAGGGACTGCGCTTGTAGTTGTGGAAGAACTCGGACTCAGCAGCGCGCTGGAGCCAGCTCTTGTCGGGGGCTGTGCTCTTTTTTTCCATTTCACTCATAGCGCATCACCTGAATTCGATTCTCGGGTCGATGACCGTATAGAGGAGGTCGACCACAAAGTTGATGAACACAAACAGCACGGTGGTGAGGATCAGATAGGCCACGATGACTGGCCGGTCCACCGAGTTGATGGAGTCGATGAGGAGCTTGCCGAGGCCCGGCCAGGAGTAGATGGTCTCAGTCACCGTTGTAAAGGCGATGAGCGAGCCGATCTCCATGCCGAACACCGTGATGACCGGGATCAGGGCATTTTTCAGGGCGTGACCGAAAAGGACCTTTCGGGTGGACACGCCCTTGGCACGGGCGAATTTGATGTAGTCCTGCCGCATGTTCTCCATCACACCGGCCCGGGTGAGCCGTACCAGGGAGGCTATGTTGGTCACAGACAGCGTAAGGGCGGGCAGGATGATGTATTTGAGCCCGCCGGGCACAAACAGGCTGAACTTCATTCCCAGGAAGGTCGCCGTTGCCCCCCGTCCGGAGGAGGGGAACCAGTGCAGGTGCAGGGAGAAGATGTAGATCAGCATGATGCCGATGAAGAAGGAGGGCAGGGAAATGCCCAGAATGGACCCGCCCATCACCAGCGTACTGGATTTCCGTTTTGGAAAGGCCCCCGCATATACGCCCAGCGGGATGGAGATCACGAGGGCCAGCACTACCGATACGAAAACCAGCTCCAGCGTAGCGGGTGCCCGCTGGGCAATCAGGGAGAGTACATCCTCCTTGTAGATGTAGGACTTGCCGAAATCTCCCTTGAGCGCATTGGTAACAAAGATCGCATACTGCTCCAGAATGGGCTTGTTGAGCCCCAGTTCTTCCCGGACCTGATCCCGGACCTCGGGCGGAGCCTTGGGGGAGACCAGCATATTGACGGGATCGCCGATGAAGTTGGCCAGAACGAACACCAGGATGGACACGATGAAAAGGGTGACCACCATCTGCGCCAGCCGTTTCAGGAAATACTTGAACACGGTAACACCTCATTTATGGGCTCTGCACCCCTGTTGGCGGGAGGTAGAAAGGGGGAGGAGAACGGCACCCGTCCTCCTCCTCCCAGCGATGGTTCTTACGTTGTCTTAAAAGGTGAAATCCCAAGCCAGGATATGGTCGTCGGAGCGGGGGGTGTACTGCAGCCCGGCGCGCACGCCGAAGATATTATCCTTGAAAAACAAGGGCACATAGGCGGCCTCGTCCCGGGCGATCTGATCCACCTGCTCCACCAGGGCCGCGCGCTTGTCCTGGTCGGCCTCAACAGATGCTTCGTCCAGCAGCGCATCCACCTCGGGATTGCTGTAGTGGCCCTTGTTGCCTTCGCCCATGCCGGGCTTGCCGTTATAAGTATAGAGCATGTCGTTAAAGATGACCATGCCCTCGCCGGAGCCGTCGCCCCAGCCGGCCATAAAGAAGGAGGACTGAAGATTCTCCGCATCCACCTTCTCATAGAAGGAGGCGCGGGGCAGAAGGTTCACCTCAGTGGTGATGCCCACCTTCTCCAGATAGCTGGCAATGGCCTGAGACACCTGGTCGGCGTTCATGTCGCTGTCGCTGCGGGCGTCGATGCGGAGATAGAAGCCGTCGGGATAGCCGGCCTCAGCAAGGAGCTGCTTGGCGAGCTCGGGATCATAGGCAGGACGCTCTGCATCCGGATTGTATCCCACGCAGATGCTGGGCATATAGGAGTTGGCCACAGTGGCATAGCCGTTCATTACGGTGTCGATGATGGTCTGGATGTCGATGGCATGATAGATGGCCTGGCGGACCTTTACGTTGAGGAGCGGATTGGGGTCGTCGGTGCCGGCGGAACCGTGCTCATTGAGGAGGTCAAAGCCCATATAGCTGCAGGAAAGGCTGGGGTTGGTGACCACCTGAATGTTGGCGTCGCTCTTCAGGCGATCCACGTCCATCACGGGGATGTTGGAGATGAAATCCACCTCGCCGTTAATCAGGGCGGTGGTGCGGGTGGCCGCGTTGGCTATGACGCGGAACTCTACGGTCTCCGCCTCGGGGAGCTCACCCCAGTAATCGTCGTTGCGGACCAGCTTGATGTAGGATTCCTTCACGTGCTCCTCCAGGCGATAGCGCCCGGTGCCCACGGGATTGGCGGCAATCTCTTCACTGGTGAGGCCCTCACAGGTCTCCTTGTCCAGCATCATGATATGGACCAGGCTGCCGGCAAACACAGGATAGGGGATCTTGGTCACCAACTGTACGGTGTAATCATCCACCTTCTTGACCTCCTGGAGGCGCATAAGGTACACCCCCATCTCCAGGGTGGGATCGTTGAGGATCCGCTCAAAGCTGAATACCACATCATCGGCGTTAAAATCGTTTCCGTTGGAGAATTTCACGCCCTGGCGGAGCTTGAACTCCCAAGTCACGCCGTCCTCCAGGATGGTCCAGCTCTCAGCCAGACCGGGCTTTTTGGTAAGGTCGGCGTCGTAGTCCACCAGGGGATCGTACAGGTGAGACGCCATCTGCATCTCGGAGCTGCTGTCCTTTGCCGCAGGGTCCAGAGAAATGACATCGTTCAGTACCGCAATGGTCAGACTTTTTCCGCCCTCCTCGGCGGGGGCGCTGGTCTCTCCTCCGGGCGCGGGAGTGGAGGCGCTCTGGCTGGGTTCGTCCGCCGTACAGCCGGACAAGGCTACAGACAGACACATGGCTGCGGACAGGATCAGGGCAAGTGTTCTCTTTTTCATATCTGTTTCCTCCTTCTAAAACCTTCTTATTAGAACCTGCGCCTTTGCAAGCAAAATAAGAGCGATGCCGGACATAACCGCATAAACATAAAATTTAATTTCCATATTTACTTTTTCATTTCAATGTAATAAAATCATAGCAGTTGGAAAATAAATTGTCAACATGATATTTATTTAATGCCCTTATTTTTTGTCGAATCCCTACACTTACTATCATCACAGGAGGGAGCATGCATGAAATTTTACGTGCTGTGTGACATCGAGGGCGTGGCTTCTCTGTCCTGCTGGGACGAGGCCCGCTCAGCCAACAGTTGTTATGCGCCTATGGCCCGGGAAATGACTTTGGAGGCCGCCGCCGCGGCCCGCGGCCTCTTCTCCGCCGGGGCTGACGAGGTCATAATAGAGGATGGGCACGGGGACGGCTGCAACATCGACTGCGCTCTGCTCCCCAAGGGTGCCCGGCTCCTTCGGGGCGTGACCCACGATATCGTGGGCCTTACCGGTATCTTCGACGAGAGTTACGACGGTATGTTGATGGTGGGCTTTCACGATGCCGCCTCGGCCTCCGGCAACCCCACTTCCCATACCATGGTGAGCTCCCGCATTTTCCGGCTCATGGTCAACGGGGCCCTGTGGGGAGAATTCGAGGTCTCCGCCCATGCTGCCGCTTATCGGGGCGTCCCCACCCTGTTTGCCAGCGGCGACGAAGGCCTGTGCGCAGCGGCGGCGCGCGCCGTGCCCGGCATCCTCACCGTGCCCACCAAGTCCGGCCATGGCTATGGTGTCCTTACAAAGACCCCGGAACTCGTTCAGGAGGAGATCGAAGGCATGGCGGCCCGGGCTGTGGCGGCCGCAAAGACCGCCAAGCCCCCGGTCCTTCCCGATCACTTCCATGTGGAGGTCACCTATCTGCACCATTATGACGCCTATGGGAGCTCCCACTACCCCGGCGCCAGCCTCCTCTCTCCCACCACTGTGGCCTTCGATGCCGACGATTACGGCGACGTACTTCGCTTTTTCTACTTTGTAATTTGAGAAACGGGGGCACGCGCTATGGCTGATATCGCCTATCAATACCGCGGGGAACTGGTGGACCAGGTCCACGGGGGCCACATTGCGGTAACAGACCACACGGGCCGGCTTCTCTGGAAGCTGGGTGACCCGGAGCGCCTCACCTTTGCCCGTTCCTCCGCCAAGCCTATCCAGGCCGTCCCCGTGGCGGAGAGCGGCGCGCTGGAGCACTACGGTATCACCCAGCGGGAGCTGGCTGTCATCTGTGCCTCCCACAACGGAGAGCCCTTTCACATCGAGGCTGTGGAGAGTATTCTCCGGAAGGCGGGACTCTCCCCCAGCGACCTGCACTGCGGGGCGGAATATCCTATGTACGTCCCGGCCGAGGATGCTCTGAAGCTCGCCGGCGTCCCCCGGGCCCCCATCTACTGCGACTGCTCCGGAAAACACGCCGGTATGCTCATCACCGCCCGTCATCTGGGGGAGCCCTTGGAAAACTATATTTCTCCGGACCACCCGGTCCAGCGGCGTATCCTCTCGGTGTTTGCCGACATGTGCGGCGTGGAGGAATCGGAAGTTCGGCTGGCTGTGGACGGCTGCGGCGTCCCTGTCCACGCCCTGCCCCTTTCCCGCCTGGCCCAGGGGTACGCCCGCATGTCCCTCCCCTCGCTCTTTGACCCAGCCCGGGCCGCCGCCGTACGCCGCGTCACCTCCGCCATGACCGCTCACCCGGAGATGGTGGCGGGGTCCGAACGGATCTGTACCCAACTGATGGCCGCCTTTGGGGAACGGCTCTTCTGCAAATCGGGTGCCAGCGCCTTCTATGCCGTGGGCCTCAGGGACAGGGGGATCGGCATCGCTCTCAAAATGGAAGACGGCGCCTCCTCCATCGTCCCCTATGCCATCCTATCGGTCCTCACCCAGCTCGGGGTCATCACGCCGGAGGAGGCCTGTTCTCTGCCCAGCTTTCAGGACAGAAACCTCTACAACAATCACCACGCTGTTGTAGGCCGTACCGAACTGGTCTTCCGGCTGGAACCGTGCGGCGTCGCCTGACCGCCGCACGCGCCATTCGGGGTGGGGGTAGTTTTCCGGCCGCGCTGAAGCCGGAAAAATACTTGCTCATTTCTTCCTGCGCTGTTATACTGAAAGTAAATCATGCGTTCAGAAAAATTTTTTGAAAAGAGGTCGTACTCATGAGTGTTCAGTACATCCACACCGACAATGCCCCCCAGGCCATCGGGCCCTATTCTCAGGCCGTGAAGGCCAACGGCTTCCTCTATATTTCCGGTCAGATCCCTGTCGACCCGGCCACCGGCTCGGTGGTGGAGGCCAGCTACTCCATCCAGACCAAGCAGTCCATGGCCAATCTCGCCGCCATCCTCAAGGAGGCGGACCTCACCTTTGCCGACGTGGTAAAGACCACCATCTTCCTTACCGATATGGCCCATTTCCCCGAGGTCAACGAGGCCTATGCCGCCTTTTTCGAGGGCCCCTGCCCCGCCCGCGCCTGCGTGGAGGTGAGCCGCCTTCCCAAGGACGTGCTGGTGGAGATCGAGCTGGTCGCGGCCTGCTGACACCCCCTGATTCTCAAGAGTCTGAGCATGGTTTCCATGCTCAGACTCTTTTCTCCCCTTGACATAGGGCGGGATTCAGAGTATGCTGTTAGGGACAATTAAATCCGACTGGTACGCAGGCGCCCATTTCGGGCAGACAAAGGGAAGCCGGGTGAGAATCCCGCACAAAGCCGTTGCTGTATAGGCGGAGCGGACCCCCACAGCGCCACTGGAGGCAACTCCGGGAAGGCGGGGACCGCGCTGGACGCCGAAGTCAGAATACCTGCCTGCGTATGACGCACATCCAAACCTCTCCGAGCCTGAGAGGGTGCTGTTACGCCTGCCTTTCAGCGCGTATCGCTGCGCCCTCCGGGACGCAGCTTTTTATTTTTGGTGAAGACCGGGAAAGGAGCTTTAGCTATGTCCGATGAGACCAAGACCCAGGAGCCTTACTGGAAGGGCAAGGGGTATTCTTTCTTCTGTAACCGGGCGTGCGAATATTTCCCCTGCCACCCCACCGACGACCCGGAGAATTTTAACTGTCTGTTCTGCTACTGCCCTCTCTACGCCCTGGGACCCGACTGCGGGGGAAATTTCTCCTATACCGAGAGCGGTGTGAAAGACTGTACCCGCTGTACTCTTCCCCACCGGCGGGACAATTACGGGTACATTACCTCCAAGTTTCAGGAAATTGCCCGCCGCATGGCGGAGTCGCGCAGACGCGGCGTCTGATCCTGCCCCTTTTACGGGAAGGGGAATCCATCCTATCTTTTCCATTCCCTTTGACGAAAGAATACCCCCGGCGGCAACAGCCGCCGGGGGTATTCTCATGCTTCATCCATGCGCCGGTTCTTCGGCGGGTCCCAACAGCAGGGGCTGGAGCTGCCGGCCCTCCAGGGCGGCGTCCACAGCGGCATTGATCTGGGTAAAATCCGCCACCAGAGAGGTGGGTTTTTTTACTGGGTCATCCTGCCGGTAGGGGACAAAGTAGACGTTCTTCTTGTCCAGAAGCGCCGCAATGTTTTTGGCCGAGCCGCTCAGGCCGTCGTTGGTGGACACGGCGAGGACCACGGGACGCCCATTCCGCCACATGGCTTTGGCCGCCATCGTCACCGACGTATCGCTGAAGCCGTTTGCCAACCGCGCCAGCGTGCTCCCCGTACAGGGGGCGATGACCAGCACATCCAGCAGCTTTTGGGGGCCGATGGGCTCTGCCTTCTGGATGGAGTCGATGACCCGCCTGTCGCAAATGCGCTCCATCTCCCGCATGAACTCGTGGGCCGCGCCAAAGCGTGTGTCCGTATCGGCGCTTTTCTCCGAGATGATGGGCGTGACCGCTCCATATCTGGCCTTTGCCCGTTCCAGCGCCGGCATCACCTGATCATATGTACAAAATGAGCCGCAGAAAGCGAACCCCACACGTACCTGTTCCATGCTCAGACTCCTAACTCATTCCATATATTATAGATCGTGTCACGGATAATCTTTCCAGAGGTCACTGGGGCCACCTTGCCCGGCAGGGAAAGGGCCCAAATCGCCCTGACCCCCTGCCGCACCGCCGCCTCAAAATCCACTCCCCCCGGCTTGGATGCAAGATCGATGACCAGGCAGCCGGGGCGCAGATCGGCCAGGCGCTCCGCGTCCAGGACCCGTACCGGGACGGTGTTCACCACCAGATCATAGCCGCACAGATAGCCGTCCAGGCGTTCGATCTGCTCGGCCCCATACCCGTATGCCTCGGCCCAGGCGAGGTCGGCCCACTTCCGGGCCGCCACGCTGACCCGGGCGCCCAGGGCGTTCAGCCGGTGCGCCAACAGCTTGCCCAGCCGGCCGAAACCCAGGACCAGGACCCGGGCGCCGTGGATGGTGACGGGCAGCTCTTCCATGGCGATTTGAATCGCTCCCTCCGCAGTAGGCACCGCGTTGGCGACCGCCAGCTCTTCTCTGGTAAAGTAGTCCACCAGGCGCAACCCCCGCTCTTTCGCCTGGTCCAGAAGTTCCCGGCCCACCTTGCCGGCACAGACCACCTGACCGGGGCGCAGCGCGTCCAGCACCTGGGTCAGGGGCGGCCGCTCCTGAGAGAGCGGAGCGTTGAGCCGTCCGCCCTCCCCCGCAGCCGGGAGGGGGAGGATCACGCAGTCTGCGAGGGCCGCCTCCCCCAGGTCGGGCGCCCGCACCGGCCCTTCCTCCGTCCCCTCCAGCGCCCAGGTATGTACCGTATGTCCGTCGTCGAAGAGCAGCTCCGCCAGTTTTGCCTGGCGCATATCGCCGCCTACCACCCAGACGTTTCGTTCATGTCTCATGGCACTCTCCTCCGTTTTTCGTCTGCACCATCCTATTCTCTCCGCCTCAAAGGGTGACGGTCCGTTGACATGCGAAGCCGGGACGGGTAAAATAGAGAGGAATCGGAATGAAAGGAGCAGTGTGTCATGCTGTTTTCGGAATACGCCCGCTACCAATATGTCCGCAGTCCCCTGGTGGAGGTCATCTGCCAGCTTCGGTTTCCCGCCATCCTCACCATCAACACCAAGGAGCCCGCCGAGTTCCAGGAGGCCGTCCGCCACGACTTTCCCCGCTATGCGGCCCGGAAGGAGCAGCTCCCCCCCAAGGTGACGGGGCTGGGCACCCCCAATCCCAAGCTGGAGCAGCAGCCCGCTGTCGTCAACCACAGCTTTGTCTCTGCCGACGGCCTGTGGAAAATCAATCTCACCAAGGACTTCATCGCGCTGTCCACCCTCCGGTACACCCAGTGGGAGGACTTTGCCCTCCGGCTGGACAAGCCTCTGGCGCAGTTCATTCAGGTGTACGAGCCCGCCTTCTTCGAGCGCGTGGGGCTGCGGTATGTAAACGCGGTCTCCCGGAAGGCCCTGGGGCTCACCGACCTGCTGTGGGACGATCTGATCCGTTCCCCTTACCTGGGCATCCTAGGGGAGCCGGATGTGGATGAGAGTAAGGTCGGCAAGTCCGCCATGGACACGGAGCTGACCCTGGAGGGGGGCGTTCGCATGAAGATCCACGCCGGACCCGGCCTGCTGGGCGGCGGCAAGAAGGACCCAGAGCCCAAGTTTATCCTGGACGGGGATTTCTCCCTTCCAGGCAGCACCGCCGCCGACAAGGTGCCCCAGCTTCTGGGTGACCTGCACCAGTACGCCGTGCGCTTTTTCCACGGCGCCATCACCCCGGAGCTCCATGAGGCCATGGGGCCTCTCCCCGTTCTGGAATAGCCGCAAAAAAGCGCCGCCCGCTCCCTGATGGGAGTGGGCGGCGCTCTGTCTGTCGAAAAACCTGCGCCGGCAGGCGTTTGGCGAGCCGAGCGAGGGCTTTCCCGGGGTAGAGTCCCGGGAAAGCAACAGCATTGGAAAGGCTGTCGAAACAGTCCAAATGGACCGTTTCGACAGCCTGAAGCGCCGCATGCATTTTCTCCCGGGGATGTCGCCCAGCGTGTCCTAAAAGCGGGCGGCGATCTCCCGGGCGATGCGCTTGACCGCCTCCACCCGCTCATCCAGGTCTCCGGAGAGCATCCGGCTGGTAGGTCCGGACAGACTGATGGCCGCCAGCGCCGTGCCGTCCTCCCGCAGAATGGGGACGCCGATGCAGGTAAGGCCGTGCTCCATCTCATCCCGGTCCATGGCATAGCCTTGTCGGCGCACCTGTTCCAGCTCCGCACGCAGTTCTGTTGCGGAGGTGATGGTCCGGTCCGTGTAGGCGTGCAGCGGACGCTTTTCATAGACGGACAGATCAATGTTCCGTCCAAAGGCCAGCAGACACTTGCCTCCCGATGTGGAATGGCACTCCACGCTGGCGCCCACCGGCAGGTTCACCGTCAGCATCTGGTGCCCCCCCTCCTCTTTGAGTACGATCACACTGCGGTACACCTCGTCGTGGTCCCGCTCCAGGATGGCCACATTCACCGTCTCGTGGTAGGCCTCATACAGTTTTCGGGCAGAGGGACGGACCACCTCCTGGATGCCCAGGTGGTTCTCCACGCTTTTGCCCAGGCTGAATAGCCGGTTCCCCAGCCAATACCTGTCGGTATCCGGATTTTTCCGCACGAAGCCTCTCGCCTCCAGCGTGGCCAGCGTCCGATAGATCGTGCTCTTGTACACGCCCATATCCGAGGCCATCTTGGTGATGCTGGTCTCCTGGTCCGCCGCTTCCAGATAGATCAGGACCTCCAGGGCCCGGTCCACCGATTGAATCGTTTCCGCCATCCCGCGCGCCGCCTTTCCGCATGGATATCCCTTCGTTTTCCATTTAACTACACTTCAGGCGGAGTGTCAAGATGTTCCGCAGGCTGAAACACCCTTTTTACGGAGCAAACGGGATGGTGAGGTCTCCAACGGTGACGGAGGTGACCTGATCCGTATCGAAAAAGACTCTCCCGCCATCTGCGTTTCGGGCCACAAAGGAAATCGTAAATACGCCCTCCCCTCCTGTCGCTGAGGCCGCTGAACAGCGTGTCCACTTCGCTCCCGTCCTTCCTTGAGGCCCTTCTCTCCCCCGCAGGGAAATCTCTGCTCCAGGTTTGCCTCCTCCATGGGCCCGCCCCCCTTCTTCCCTGTTCTCCGGATCAATTGCTCCGTGCTCTGTTGTGAAAACCGGTCTTCACTCTTTATAACGCAGAGCAGGCAGGATTTGTGACCGGCTCTGTCCCTTTTCTCATCCATCCGGTGCGCGGGCGACCTGTCTTGACAGCTCCTTCTTGCATTTTTTACATGCAGCGCATATAATAGTTGGGTGGACAAGCCACATGCACGGGACCCAGGGCGTCCGGCGCTTCCCGCTGGGCGTTCTGCCGCCTCCGCGCTTTACGAAAAGGCCCTGGACATGCCGGAACTGCCGCCACGGGCCAGGAAAGGTGAATCATCTATCATGGGACACACCGACAACTATACCCTTCTCTGCGACTTTTACGAGCTCACCATGGGCAACGGCTACTTCCAAACCGGAATGGACCAGCAGATCTGCTACTTCGACGTCTTCTTCCGGGACGTACCGGACGGCGGCGGCTTTGCTATCGCCGCAGGCCTGGAGCAGATCATCGACTATATTCAGGATCTGCGCTTTTCTCCCGAGGATGTGGATTTTCTGCGCGGAAAGGGCGTCTTTTCCGAAGCGTTTTTGCAGTATCTGCTGCATTTTCAGTTCACCGGTGACATCTGGGCGGTCCCCGAGGGCACGCCCATTTTCCCCGGAGAGCCCATCCTCACCGTCCGGGCTCCGGCCATTCAAGCCCAGTTTATCGAGACCTATGTACTGTTGATCCTCAACCATCAGTCTCTCATCGCCACCAAGTCCAACCGCATCGTGCGGGCGGCCCAGGGCCGTCCCGTCTCCGAGTTTGGCTCCCGCCGGGCCCAGGGGGCCGACGCCGCGGTGCTGGGGGCCCGCGCCTCCTATATCGCCGGGTGTGCCGGCACCGCCTGCACGCTGGCTGACCGGGTATACGGCACCCCTGCCGGCGGCACGATGGCTCACTCCTGGGTCCAGATGTTCCCCGACGAGTACACCGCCTTCAAGACCTACTGTGAGCTCTATCCCCACTCCGCCACTCTGCTGGTGGACACCTATAACGTCCTCAAGTCCGGCGTTCCCAACGCCATCCGTGCCTTTCAGGAGGTGCTGCTGCCCCAGGGCATCCACGATTTCGCCATCCGTCTGGACTCCGGCGATCTCACCTACCTGTCCAAGAAGGCCCGCCGGATGCTGGACGCCGCCGGACTTCAAAGCTGCAAGATCGTGGCTTCCAATTCCCTGGACGAGTATATCATTCGGGACCTTCTGCTCCAGGGCGCCCAAATCGATTCCTTCGGCGTGGGCGAGCGGCTCATTACCTCCAAGTCCGAGCCGGTCTTCGGCGGGGTCTATAAGCTCTCCGCCATCGAGTCGAAGGACGGTACCATCCTCCCCCGGATCAAGATCAGCGAAAACCCGGCCAAGATCACAAATCCCCACTTTAAAAAGGTCTACCGTCTCTTTGAAAACGATACGGGCAAAGCCATCGCCGACCTTATCTGTGTCCACGACGAGGTGGTGGACCCCGCGCAGCCGCTGGAGCTCTTTGATCCGGAAGCCACCTGGAAGCGCAAGACCATTACGGATTTCACCGTACGAGAGCTGCTGGTGCCCATCTTCCAGAGCGGCGAGCTGGTCTATCGTCAGCCCAGCATCGAGGAAATGCGCACCTGGTGCGCCGGACAGATCGACACCCTCTGGGACGAGGTCAAGCGGTTTGAAAACCCCCACAATTACTATGTGGACCTCTCCCAAAAGCTGTGGGACATCAAGCACAAGCTGCTGGCAAAGCGCGGCTGAGGCCGTGATGAAAACGCCCCCGCGCACCGATACAGGCGCGCGGGGGCGTTTTTTCATGTGCCATGACCCTCTTCAATAATTCAAAATCAGGTCCGCCATCTCCATGAGCATGCTTTTTTGGCGGGCATTCATTTTTTGCAGCGTCTGGGCCACCTCCCGGTCCAGGTAAAGCGGCGAACCGGCGGCAACGCCGGTGACCAGTTCTCCCAGATCACAACCCAGACTGGCGCCGATCTCCGACAGGGTGTCCAGATTCACCTTTGTGACCCCGCGCTCGATCTGGCTGATGTAGCCCACGGAAACCTGGAGCTGTTCGGCCAGCCACTCCTGGGTCCGCTTCTGTTCCCGCCGCCGCCCTTTGATCCGCTGCCCAATCGCAGCGTAGTCTACCGACATGTTCATCACCCATTTCTATTCTATCGGTGACCCGGCTCAAGATACAGACAGTTTGTCATAAAAGTAGAGCGATCAGTGTTGTTTTTCTTTTCCTCCCATGCTATACTAAGCCTATCTGCCCGCTGGTGGTGAGATATCTCTCTGGGGAGGCCTGAGCGCGGAATGGATTTTCTGGACTACTTGACGGAACAGTTGGGCTGTGCCTATCTGTCCGACCTGCACTACATCGCCATAACACCGGAACAGGTCGAGACCATTCTGGCGCTGCCCGACGAGCCCTTCGGCCTGGAGGACTACCAGATGGCGATCGACTATCTGACCGGCAGATGTCCGGTGTTTTCAACGAAGGACGAAGCCCGCCGTGCGCTGGTGCAGGCATTCCTCCGCCACGGCCAAAGATAAAATGGGAGACCGGCGCGCCGGTCTCCCATTTTTTCATTTTTCCTGCTGCTCCAGCCACTTTTTGAGCTGCTCCGCCATGGCGGAGGTCCCCTTCTCCTCCCGCTGATTCTGTAGGAATCGCTGTACGTCCCGCTTTCCCGCGGCGCTGTGCGCATGCCGCTTCTTAAAGTCGGAGAGCCGTTCCCGATAGCCGCACACACAGGCGAAGAGCTGCTTTTCCCCTTCGCCCCGAAGCTCCATCTTTTTGTGGCAGTTGGGGCAGCGGGCATTGGTGGTCCGGGTGACACTCCGCCGGTAGCCGCACTCCCGGTCCGGACACACCAGCATCTTTCCCCGCTTGCCCTGGACGGCCAGAAGGAACTTGCCGCAGTCCGGGCACTTCTCCCGGGTTACGTTGTCGTGGCGGTAGACGGCGTCGCTTGTCTTCACCTCTCCCACCAGCCGGGATGCATACCCGCGCATTTCGCTTACAAAGGCGCTCTCCCGCTCCAGGCCCCGCGCGATGTCCCCCAGCCGCTTCTCCCACCGGGCGGTGAGCTGGGCGGAGCGGAGGTCCGCCGGCGCCAGCTCCACCACCTGACGCCCCTTGGAGGTGGGGACCAGCTCCCTGCCCCGGCGCTCGATATAGAACGCAGAAAAAAGCTTCTCGATGATGTCCGCCCGGGTGGCGGGCGTCCCCAGGCCGCCGGTCTCCTCCAGGATCTTTCCCTGGGCCCGATCCATACCCTGGGTGGGCGGATGCTCCATGGCCGTGAGCAGCGTGGCCTCCGTGTAACGCTTGGGAGGTGCGGTCTTGCCCGTGCTCACCCTTGCGGAGAGCACCTCCACAGAGTCTCCCTGCCGCAGGGGAGGCAGGGATTGCTCCCGCTCCTCCCCCTCTTCCTCCTCGTCCTCTTCCAGGAGGAAGAGGCCGTAGGCCGCGCGCCACCCCGGCTCCTTCATGATTTTTCCTCTGGCCGTAAAGGTCTCGCCGCCCACCGTAAGGGTGAGCCTGGTCTCCTCATATTCGCAGGGCGGCAGGAGCACCGCCAAAAATCGCCGGACCACCAGATCATAGATGTTCCGCTCCGGACCGGACAGACGGAAGAGCTCCGGCTGCTCCTCGGTGGGGAGGATGGCGTGGTGATCAGTGACCCTGGCGTTGTCGACCAGGAACCTGGTCTGAAGCGGCCGCTTCATGAGGATGGCCCGGGCCAGGTCCCGATATTCGTCCACCATGACGCTCTTGAGCCGCTCGGGAAGTGTGCTCACCACATCGTCGGAGATATACCGGGAGTCGGTGCGGGGATAGGTGAGCAGCTTGTGCCGCTCATACAGGGACTGCATCAGCGAGAGGGTCTCCTTGGCGGAGTAGGCGTATTTCCGGTTGGCGTCCCGCTGCAGCTCCGTAAGGTCATAGGCCGCTGGGGGCGGCGCCTGCCGGAGGGTCCGCTTCACCTCGCTGAGCACGCCATGCTTTCCCTGGAGGGCGGCGCAGAGGTGCTCCGCCCGTTCCCGGTCGAAGGTCCTGGTCTGTCCGTTCCGGTCCCGCCAGGTGGCCGTGAACCCCCGGCACTTCGCCTGCACGGTGAAATACTCCTGCGGGACAAAGCGCCTGATCTCCTCCTCCCGGTCCACGATCAGGGCCAGGGTAGGGGTCTGGACGCGCCCGGCGGAGAGCTGGGCCCCGTGCTTACAGGTGAGCGCCCGAGTGACGTTGAGCCCCACCAGCCAGTCGGCCTCGCTGCGGGCGCGGGCCGAGTGGAAAAGATCGTCATATTCTCCCGCAGGGCGCAGATGGGAAAAGCCGTCCCGGATGGCCTTGTCGGTCTGGGAGGATATCCACAGCCGCTTGGCGGGCTTGTTCCATCCCGCTTTCTCCATGATCCACCGGGCTACCAGTTCCCCCTCCCGGCCGGCATCGGTGGCGATGACCAGTTCCTGCACGTCCCCCCGGCGCATCAGGGCCTGGACCGCGCGGAACTGCCGCCCGGTCTCCTTGATGACCGCGGTCTTCATGTGCTCCGGCAGCATAGGCAGGGTCAGCAGGTCCCATTTCTCCCAGGCCTTGTCGTAGGCCTCCGGAGGAGCCAGCTCCACCAAGTGGCCCAGGGCCCAGGTCACGATATACCGTTCCCCCTCCAGACAGCCCTCTCCCCCACGCCTGCATCCCAGTACGCGGGCGAGCTCCTTTCCTACCGACGGCTTTTCCGCCAGCACCAGCGTCTTTGCCATGCCAAAACTCCTTGCTTTTCCAGTTTGGCTCCATTATACTGGAAGAACAGGGAAAAAACAATCACCTCCCTGTCACAAACGCCTTTCCCGAATCGATCCCTTTTATGAGAGTATTGGCTTTTATGGAGAAAGAAGTTCGTATCCTGGACCCCGCCGCAATGCAGCAGGCCAGAATGAACATGAACCTTCCCCACTATGCAGGGACTGGCCGGGATAAAAAAAGGCCCTCAAGCGGGCGAAAGAGGCTGAGCGCGCCTTCCGGACCGCCAAGGGCTACGAGCCCGATACCTTCTGGCGCCGGTTGAGGCGGAAGTTCCAGCGGGGATCGGCGTCTTTTTCGTCACACAGGAAGAAATGAGGAAACCGATGATGATTCGCAAAGCCACCGCCGCCGACCTGGACGGGGTCGCCGCCGTCTATGAAGCCGTACTGGACCGGGAAGAGCAGACCGGCTGCCATTGGACCAACTGGCAGCGCGGCGTCTACCCCTGCCGTGCCACTGCCGAGAGAGCTCTGGCGGACGGCACCCTCTATGTGGACGAGGTCAACGGCCACATTCTGGGCTGCGCCAACCTCAACCATGTCCAGCCGCCCGAGTACGGCTCCATTTCCTGGACAATCCAGGCAAAGCCCAAACAGGTCCTGGTCATCCACACCCTTTGCATCCGTCCCGAGTGCGCGGGCGGCGGCCGGGGCCGCCGGTTCGTGGCCTTTGCCGAGGGCCTGGCCACCGGTCAGGGCTGTCGGGTCATCCGCCTTGACACCTATGAGGGCAATGCCCCTGCCGCTGCCTTTTATCCCAAATTGGGCTACCGGCTGGCCGGATCGGCGGAGTTCTTTTTCGAAGGCTTTGCCCGGGAGAACCTGATCTGTTTTGAAAAGGAGCTCCGTGGCGGCGCGGCCCGGCCGGCGGTTTCCCGCCGGCCGGGCACGGCTGCGCCGGCTACGCCTTCCACCGCTTCAGCGTCGGCAGAAACTCCATAAGCTGCGCCCTTGCCTCCTGCTCCGTGAGCTGTAGTCCAGCCGCCTGGTTCCACTCGCTCAGATCCTGCAGATTGTGTTCGATCAGTTCTTCCATGGTGAGGTCCTGGGTGAACGCCCCGTGCTGGAAGCAGAAGGCGCAGTACTCTTCCGATCTGCTCCCATCCTTCCGGGTCCCTTTATCGCTGTCCATCACCAAGGACATGCCACAGCTCTGGCAAAGTGCTGCCGGACGCCCCAGAAGGTAGTCTACAGACACATGAAAGAGCTCCGCGATCCGCCGTAACGTGTCCGTACTGGGGACGGTGTCTCCACTTTCCCACTTGGACACGGCCTGTCTTGTGACCAGCAGCCTTTCGGCAAATGCATCCTGGGACAGTCCCGCATGTCTGCGCAGCTCCAATATCGCGTTCTTCGTCTCCATAGGTTTTCCCTCCTTTTATAGAGAGCTTACCACCGAAACGCGGGCGATGCAAGCAACTCCTGGTTGCCGTGAGGCCGAATATCGTGTTAAATTCCATCATATCTTCCCCCCTCTCAAGTGAAACCAGCAATGCAGGCAAGCCAAGCAAAGCGCCTCCGGGGAACCCATACGGAAAAGAACGGGCGGGAGCCGTCCGGCCGCAACGGCCAGGGGGCTCCCGCCTTTTTGCCTGCGCTGCGCCTTGAAGCGCGCAGACACCGGGTTTTGACCGGTCCTTCAGGCTTTTTCCGGTCCTCTCCGACCGCCCCTCATGGCCGCGGCCAGCTTCGCTTCCCTCCCGGCGAGGACGTCCAGATAGTCGAAGATCACGTGCAGGATGCCGGCGGTCAGCTTACGCCGGGCGAGGAGCCCCCCGTTGTCCTCGAAATCGTCCATGGTGATGCTGAGCAGTCTGCAAAAGTCCTTCAAATTGCAGTGGAGGGATTCAGCCTCCACTGCCAGCCTGGCAAGCTCTTTCTCGTTCACATCTCCGCTCCCTCACGTCTCCGGCGGCCATGCGCAGATGATCCCCCGGCGCGCGCTTTTGACGCGCTCCCTTTTTCTGATATTATAATACATTATCGTGCACACGATTGCATTTTGCGTTATACTAGGGGCATAAGGGGGAAAGTATCCATATTTCAATATCGCCTCAGGAAGGAGGAAAGCATGGCAGGAAAGACCGAATATAAAAATCATTGGCAGAAAGAGAACGTTGATCGCATAAACCTCACAACGCCAAAAGGAAAGAAAGAAATTATCAAGGCCCATGCAGAGGCCCGCAGAGAGTCTGTGAACGGCTTTATCAACCGGGCGATAGACGAGACCATGGAGCGGGATCAGGCCGCTTCCGGGGCCGCTGGCGAGGCCATGCGAGGCAAAGACTGAGCCCCGGACGCCGCGTGCGTCCGGGGCTTTTGGCGGTGCTGATCCGAGCGGCCTGCCGCGAACCTGAAAAAGGGCGCTGGAACAAATGAAAAGGCAAAAGAGGTGGGAGCCGCCCGGGCCGTTACGGCCGAGCGGCCCCCGCTCGTTTTACCGGGCGAAGAATTCATTCGAAACGCCCTTTCCACCTATTTTTTATGCGTCTCCGCAGACACCTTTCCGCACGTTGACGATAAAATCCTGGACGTTTGTGACAATGGTCTTGACCGACAGGCTGCCCCGGTCCCGCAGCTTATTGACGGCGAACTCCGAGATATCCACTGAGTAAAAATAGAGGGGCCGCACCGAACCGTTCACCACCCGATAACAAGGGGTCATATTTCCCGTGGCCACCGTATGCAGAGTCGACGCCATACAGATGATCGTGGTGGCTTTCCGCACCAGGTCCCGCATGGCGTTCTGCCCCTCGTACACATTTCCATATACTTCGGGCAGCGGGCCGTCATCCCGGACGGACCCCACCAAAACAAAGGGAACGGACTTTTTTACACACTCGTAGAGGATGCCGTCCCTTACCTCGCCCGAATCCACAAAAGCCTGAATGGACCCCAGCCTGCGGACCTCGTTGATGGTGTCGATATGATTATAATGCCCATTGGGGACGGACCTCTGGGTATATACGTCCTGCCCCAGGGCGGTACCCCGGTAGCCCGCCTCCAGGTCGTGGGTGGCCAGGGCGTTACCCGCCAGGATGCCATCCACAAAGCCCTCCCGCACCAGAGCGGCGAACGCCGAACGGGCATCCGCATCAAAAGCGCAGGCCGGGCCCATGACCCAGATGATGTTCCCATGGTCGCGCTCATGCTTTAAAAGCTCGTAAATGGAGTCATAGTCCATGGAGTAAGCGGTCTCCCTGGAGCGTCCCTGCCGGAAGGAGAAGGTCTCCCCACCGCCGCCCTCCTCTCCAAAGCCGCCGGTGTGGACATAGATCCCCTCACCGCCATCCTCCGTGCGGCCCACGGCAACCGGATCTCCCTTCTTCACATTGCGGAACTCCACAATGGAGACGGCCCCATCCCTGCATACCGCCACGCAGTCCATGCGGCTCTCCTCGGCCAACACCCACCGCCCGTTCAGGCGGAAATACTCGGGGAACATGGTGGTGGCGTGATACTGCTCCGGTACCACGCCGTCCCGCTCCGCAGGGACCAACTTTACATCGGGGGCGTCCCCCAGACCAAGTGCGGCAAAATCAGGGGGCTGATAGACAGGAAGGGTAAAACTCATCGTTGGGACTCCTCCTCACTGCTGGTATTATTTCTTGTCCAGCGTACCACATTTTAGTGTGCAACACAACCCCCGCGTGGGGGGCGACACCACAGTTAAGCATTGTTGTCAACACCTCCAGGGTTTCGCGGCCGACAGCGTTATTTCATTTTGATAGGCTCCGCAGTCGGGGAGTCCTTTGCGCCGCAGGCGCCCGTACAGTGTTGGCTCATCCCCGGTATCGGCAGTTCCCCCGCTGTCCGTCAGGCCGCCGTGGTGCCCCGCCACACAGTAGGCCGGAATCAGTCCGCCTACCGTCCGGACCGCCTGGGCGCCGAAGGTGGAGTGGTCCACACGGCCAGGGTCGCCCCGCAGTCTGCGCTGAAAGGCGCTGGAATACTTGCCCAGGTCGTGGGCCAGAGCGGTCATTCTGGCAAAGTCGCCGGAACCAAAGGCAGCGCCGAATCGCTCCGCCAGCTCCGCCGTGCCCTCCAGATGCTCCAGCAGCGTTTAGACCCGCGCTCCGCTGGTATGTGCCAGATACTCCACTCTGACATCTCCCATCTATTTCACCATCATTTCCGCAGTATCCGCTCATTTTTTGGTATATTTATCAAGCCCAGGGCGAAAATACAAGTATCTCGCCTCACGATGCTTCCATATACAGCATGGGAATGATACTGTTCATCAATGTGACGCTGTTTGGGACAGGGCCGACAGGTGCGTGAGGGCAAGCTCATGTTTCAAATCCTTTTGGTGGAGGATGATTGGGAGCTGAATCAGGTGGTCTGTGTGTTTTTGCGCAAAAAACGGCTTTGAGGCCAGGGGCTGTCCCGGCGCGGCCGAAGCCTACGACGCTATGTACGAAACCCGCTTCGATCTCATCCTCTCCGACATCATGATGCCGGGGGTGGACGGCTTTGACTTTGCAGAAACGGTGCGGGAGCTGGACGAGCTGCTGCTGCGCATCCACGCTCTGCTGCGCCGGGCCGGGGTCGCCAGCAGCAAAAGGCTGACCGTGGGCGCCCTGACCATGGATGCGGAGGAGCGTACGACCACACTGAACGGCAGTGAGATCCCGCTGACGGTGCAGGAATTCAATTTGCTCTTCAAGTTGCTCTCCTATCCCAAAAAGACCTTTACCCGTGCGCAGCTTATGGATGAATTCTGGGACGCGGACACCTCCTCCAGCACTCGCACGGTGGACGTATGCATCACCAAGCTCCGCGACAAGCTCTCCGGCTGCGAGGATTTTGAGATCATTACCGTACACGGTCTGGGCTACAAGGCGGTGCTAAAATGAGCGTTCGTGTCAGCCGCAGTCTGTTTTCCCTCCGGCGCTATCTGCTCTTCTTTGCTCTGGTCTCCTTTCTGGTCACCTGCTGCTTTCTGTTGTTTTTTCGGGAGCTTCAGGCGTCACTGGGAGAGGAGTGGGGGGCGGAGGCGCTCCGACACGCGGCGAAGATCACCTTTGCAAATGTGCTCTTCCTGAGCTTTCTGTGCGCCCTCATCGACGGTATCCGCCGCAAAGTGACGGTGGAGCACCCGGTCCGGCGCATCCTGGAGGCCACACAGCGGCTGACCCGCGGGGACTTTTCCGCCCGTATCCAGCCCTTCCACGGCCTGGACGGCATGAACGAGTTCGATGCGATCATCAACGACTTCAACAAAATGGCCGCAGAGCTCTCCGGCATCGAAACGCTGCGTACGGATTTCGTCGCCAATGTGTCCCACGAGCTGAAAACACCGCTGGCCGTCATCCAAAATTACGCCGTGATGCTCCAGGACCCCGGGCTTCCGGCGGCGCAGCGGGCCGAGTATGCCGGCGCCATTACCCCCGCCACCCGCCGCCTGTCCGAACTTATCACCAACATCCTCAGGCTGAACAAGCTGGAGAATCAGCAGATCTATCCCCAGCCCGAGCGCTTTGAACTGAACGAACAAACTCCGCGAGTGTCTGTTGGATTTTGAGGCCGCCTGGGAGCGGAAGGGGCTTCAAATCGAGGCCTCGCTGGATGAGGCGGTAGCCGTCACAGCCGACCGGGAGCTCCTGAGCCTGGTGTGGAACAACCTCATCTCCAATGCCGTCAAGTTTACCGGCCCAGGCGGACATATCCGGGTGGACCTGGAGGAAGAGGGCATTGGGGCCGTGGTAACGGTCTCCGACACCGGATGCGGCATTTCGCCGGAGGTGGGACCGCATATTTTTGAAAAATTCTATCAGGGCGACTCCTCGCACACCGCCCAGGGCAATGGGCTGGGGCCCGCGCTGGTGAAGCGGGAACGTCTGTGCAGGCTGCTCCGCCTGTTCCGTCCGGCGCTGCCTCTCCTCTGCCTGTCGATCGTCCTGTGTGCGTCGGCGCTGGTGCTCCTGTTCAAATGGGGGCTGGAGGACTCCGCTGTGTCCTACCCGGTCTATGTGATCGGCCTCTATCTGGTGGTCGCCTGGTCCATCTCCCTCCCCGGGGCGGTCAGACGCCTCCGGGCCGCCATGTTCGCCTCCTTCAGCGGGGGGGCGACATTCCGGCGCCGTATGAACGCCGCAACCGGCGCAGGCGTGTGCCTGCTGATTCTCTTTATGGCGGCGGCCATTGTGGCGTGGGCCGGACGGGGCGTCCGGTCCATGGAGGCCGCACAGGGTCGAGCGCACGAGATCGACAAGGAGTGATTACTTACGGATGACAAAAAAGAGGGCTTCTCCTATACCTACTCCGCCAAGCAGCAGGAGGAAGTAAAACGGATCCGCCAAAAATATCTTCCGCCGGAGGAGAACAAACTGGAGCAGCTGCGCCGGCTGGACGAAAGCGCCACACGTCCCGGCCGGATCGCCGCCCTGGCCGTCGGTTTGACCGGCACCCTGCTGCTGGACGCGGGAATGTGCTGCGCCACAGTGTGGACGGCGTATTTTATCCCCGGTGTCGTAATCGGCACCGCAGGGCTGGCTGCCGCCGGCGCGGCCTCTCCCCTCTACTCCGCGATGACAAAGCATCAACGCGCCAAGCTGGCCCTTCAGATCGTGCAGTTGAGCCAGGAACTGATGGCGGAGCGTTAGCCCTGAGAGTATCCCCGCGCCCAAACGCCGGAGCGCTTTCCTTGAAGGGAAGCGCTCCGGCCTCTTTTTCCCTTCTGCCGCGCATATCCGGCAAGGTCCGCCCACGCGGGATATCAAAATCCAGCGGTTGGACATCCGGTGTCAGTTTGTGTCTTGCTGTAGGCGGAATTTCCCGTTATACTAATAGAGACAAGAACATAGGCCGCAGCAGAGAAGGGGCTGCCGGCAGAGCTCCCGGCAAGCCGTGCCTTGACCCCGAAATGAGTCGCTATTTTCCACTCGCCATTCTCGGCTGCCGGACCTTTGTCAAATCTGTACGCAGGCGGGGGACTTTCCAGTCATGAAGAAAAATACGCTGCGCACGCTCTGGCTCAGCCTGACAGTCATGCTCATATTCTGCATCGTCGTCTTCACCGGCCTGGCCAACTATACCGTGACGCAGAGCGACCGGGCCATCGGCGAGGTGGGCGAAATCTACATGGATCAGATGGGGACTCAGGTCAAAATGCATTTCACCACGATGATCGAGCTACAGGAGTCCCGTATGAACGGCATCATTTGGAGCACGCCGCAGCAGAGTGCCGCTGAGGATCCCGAGCAGGCCTGGGCGCACCTGGCCTCCATGGCCAGTCAGACGGGGTTTCACTTCCTGAGTCTTTATTCGGCCGGCGGGGCCTGCGACACGATTTTCGGCGAGCCCGTGGAGATCGGCGATCCGACCTCTTTCATGGACTCGCTGGCGCAGGGCGAGCTCCATGTGACCGACGGGACCCTGCCGTCCGGAGAACGGCTGCTTCTGCTGGGCGCCCGCGCCGTTTACCCCATGCGGAGCGGCGGGACCAGTTCCATCCTGGTGGTGGGCCTTCCCATGGAGGCCATCACAAAAGAGCTCTCCCTGGACATCGGCGTCACTCAGGCCTACTCCCATATCATTCGAAGGGACGGCAGCTTTGTGCTGCGGCAGGCGGACGCTACGCGGGACTCCTATTTTGAGCGTCTTCTGACGCTGGGCCATTTCGACAACGGCACGCCGACCGAAGCGGTGGCCGCCATTCAAAAGGCCATTTCTTCCGGAGAGGACTATTCCCTTCTCGTGGAGATCAATGGGGAGCGCCGCAACACCTACTTCACTCCCCTGACTTACAGCGACTGGTATTTGGTCTCCGCCCTGCCCTACAGCCTGCTGTATGAGCCCACCTACAGTCTGATCAATCAGAGTGTCCTCTCCACTCTGCTCGGGTGCGGCCTGGTACTGCTGGTGCTGCTGACTCTCTTCTTTTTCTACTTCCGCTTTTCAAAGCGCCAGATGATCGCTCTGGCGGAGGCCAGGGCGGCGGCGGAGCATGCCAACCGCGCCAAGAGCGAGTTCCTGTCCAATATGAGCCACGATATCCGCACCCCCATGAACGCCATTGTGGGCATGACGGCCATCGCCTCCTCCAACATAAACAATCCCGAGCAGGTCCGGGACTGCCTGAAAAAAATCACGCTGTCCAGCAAGCATCTTCTGGGGCTTATCAACGATGTGCTGGACATGTCCAAAATTGAAAGCGGCAAGCTGACACTGAACTTGGACCAGATCTCTCTGCGTGAGACCATGGACAGCATCGTCAGTATTATCCAGCCTCAGCTCAAGGCCAAGCAGCAGTCTTTCGACGTTTTTATCCAGGATATTCAATCCGAGCTCGTCTGCTGTGACGGCGTCCGCCTGAATCAAATCCTTCTGAACCTGCTGTCCAACGCCCTGAAGTTCACCCCCTCCGGCGGGCGCATCACCGTAACGCTGATGCAGGAGACCTCCCCCGCGGATCCCCACCTTGTGCGCAACCACTTCCGGGTGAAGGATACCGGCATTGGTATGTCGCCGGAATTCCAGCAGCGGATATTTGACTCTTTTACCCGGGAGGATACCACCCGGGTCCAAAAGATCGAGGGTACCGGACTGGGCATGGCCATCACCAAATACATCGTGGATGAGATGGGAGGGACCATCGAGCTCCAGAGCCAAGTAGACAAGGGCACAGAATTCCACATCACGCTGGACCTAGAGGCGGTGTCCGACCAGGAGGCCGATATGGTCCTGCCCAACTGGGAGGTACTAGTGGTGGACGACGATGCACAGTTGTGCAGCAGCGCCGCCGCCTCTCTCACGGAGATCGGCGTTCACGCGGAATGCGCGCTGGGCGGCCCCTCCGCCATCTCCATGGTGGAGCGCCGGCATCAGAAGCGTCGGGATTACCATGTGGTGCTTCTGGACTGGCAAATGCCCGGCATGGACGGCATCGAGACCGCCCGCGCGTTGCGCCGGCGCGTGGGAAAGGACATCCCCATCCTCCTCATCTCCGCTTATGATTGGAGCGACATTGCGGAGGAGGCCAGGGCGGCAGGCATCAGCGGCTTTCTCTCCAAACCGCTGTTCAAATCCACCCTGTTTTACGGCTTGTCCCGCTTTGCCGAGCCGGCTTCTGCAAAAGCGGATGCCGCCCCGAAACTCGCCCCTGATTTTACCGGCAGACACCTCCTGCTTGCGGAAGACAGCGCTCTGAACTGGGAGATTGCCCGTGATCTGCTCTCCTCCTATGGCTTTGCACTGGACTGGGCGGAAAACGGCCGGCTCTGTGTGGAGCGCTTTCAAGCGTCGCAGGCAGATCATTACGATGCAATCCTCATGGACATCCGCATGCCCGTTATGGACGGCTATCAGGCTGCCCGGGCCATTCGGGCCATGGACCGTCCGGACGCCAGGGAGATTCCCATCATTGCCATGACGGCGGATGCCTTCTCTGAGGACATTCGCCGGGCCATGGACAGCGGTATGAGCGCACATATCGCCAAGCCCATCGATATCCGGGAGTTGCTCCGCGTGCTCCAAAGATGCCTGTCTTGAACCCCGGGCCTGGGGCCCTTTGTATCCGGATACGTGCCCGCTGTGGAGAACCCCTGTTGCGAAAATGGATCGTTTCCACACACCGTTCAAGACCCGGAAGAAGGACACGACAATGTCGTGTCCTTCTTCCGGGTCTTAGCAATCCGGGCGGCCCCGTATGGATCCTTTCGGGATTCCCGCTCGGCCTTTATTCTCTTCCCGTCAGGCCAGCGTCCAGCTCTGGCTCTCCGTCTGGAGCTTTACCATATGGGCGTAAATGCCGCCTTGCGACAGCAGCGCATCCGGTTTCCCCTCCTCTGCCACCGTGCCGCCGGAGAGCACCACGATCTTGTCGGCTCCGGCTACCGTGCGCATCCGGTGGGCGATGACCAGCACGGTTTTCTCCTGGATCAGGCGGGAGAGGGCGTTTTGGATCAGCGTCTCATTTTCCACATCGAGAGAAGCAGTGGCCTCGTCCAGCAGAATGATGGGCGCGTTTTTGAGAAAAGCCCGCGCAATGGAAATGCGCTGACGCTCGCCCCCGGAGAGCTCGCAGCCATTTTCTCCGATGTTGGTATTCCACTTGTCGGGCAGCTTCTCGGCGAACTCATCCACATTGGCAAGCCGCGCCGCCGCCAACACGGCTTCGTCAGTGGCGTCCTTGTTGCCGATGCGGATATTTTCCAGAATGGTGTTGTCAAACAGGGTGACATCCTGAAACACGATGGAATAGAGCGAGAGCAGGGTTTCCGGGTCGATTTTGGAGATGTCCATACCGCCTACCGTGATCCTGCCGCGGCTTACGTCCCAGAATCGTGCGGCCAGGCGGGAAACCGTGGTTTTTCCTCCTCCGGAGGGGCCCACCAGCGCTGTCACTTCTCCCTGCTTCGCGTTGAAGGAGACGTCCTTCAAAACGCGCTCTCCGGCATTGTAGGCAAAGCCCACATGATCAAACGAAATGTCATAGCCCTGGTTGGAGAGCTGATTTTCCCCCTGCTGGATAGGATGGTCAAGGATTTCATTCATCCGGGCAATATTGGTTCGGGTGCTGATCACCGCCGCCAGATTCTGCAGGGCGCCCTGCAAAGGGTCGTACAGCCGGGACACCACCAGCAAGAACAGAAAGAAGGTCAGCACATCCAGACTGCCCTGCATCAACAGGACCGCGCCCACCAGTGCAACGGTGGCGATGCCCAGCTTCAAAATGAGAGAGGCGGACACTACAAAGGCCGCCAGGCCAAATTCATTGATGATAGAACGCCGCTCCACGGCACGGATTTTCTTCTCCAGCCCCTTCAGATACTCCGTTTCGGCGTTGTTGGCTTTTAAGTCTTGTACCGCCTCTATGCACTCCTGGATTCCGTCGGCACATGCCATTTTCGCGTCCATGGCCTTCTGGTTGAACCTCTCCTGCACCTTGGCCGAAAAACCTACGACGGCAAAGGATACCGGCATTACCCACAGCGCCGCCAACGCCATGCGCCAGTCATAGGAAAAAAGGCTCACGGCAATCAGCAGAGTGGAGATCATGGACCCGGCCAGCTCCGGAATGAAGTGGGAAAAGCTCTGCTCCAGAAAGGTGCAGTCTGCCATAATGGTGCTGGTCAGGTCGGCCAGATCCTTTTTCCCGAAGAAAGACAGCGGAATCTTCCGCAGCCGCTCCGCCAAGGTGATCCGGCGCACGCCGCTTTCCGTATAGGTGGCAAAATAGGTGGCATTATATTGGAAGTACGTGGCGAGCAGAATCAGTCCCACACAGACTACGCAGCCAATGATATAAAAGGCAATCCGCCCGTTCGGGACGCCGCCCTTCATCAGATCGCTGACCAGGCAGTACAGAAGTCCCACGGGGAACATGAAGGAGATATTTTGCAGGACGCAGGCAAGGCAACCCTTGATCAAATCCTTTGCACCCTGTTCAGAGAGCGCATATCGTTTTTGCAGACGCTGGATCATCTTATTGTACCTCCTTTGCGACCTTCCACTGAACGGAAGTCTGATAGTTTTGCCACATCCGGCTGAACAGGCCGCCCTGCGCCAGCAGTTCCCGGCTGGAACCGCTCTCTGCAATCTGTCCGTCCTTCACTACATAGATTTTGTCCACACCCACCACCGTGGAGAGTCGGTGGGCGATCATGATAACGGTCTTCCCTCTGGACAGGTTGGAAAGCGCGGCCTGCACCCTGGTCTCATTGTCCGGGTCGGCAAAGGCGGTGGCCTCGTCCAAAATAAGGACGGGCGCGTTTTTCAACATCACCCGGGCGATGGCGATGCGCTGCTGCTCTCCGCCGGAGAGGTAGACGCCCTTTGTGCCGATGACGGTGTCCACGCCGTTGGGCAGTTTTTCAATGATATCGTCGCACTGGGCGTTTTGCAGGGCGGCCAGAATTTCCTCCCGGGTGGCGTCCGGCTTTCCCATTTGCACATTTTCCAATATAGAGGCCTTGATCAGGCGGCTGTTCTGGAATACAAAGGCGACGGTATCCATCAGCTCTTCCTTGGGGATACTCCGTACGTCCACACCGCCGATCTTCACCACACCGCTCTGAGGATCAAAGAAACGGGAGATCAAGTTTGCCAGGGTGGTCTTGCCTCCACCGGACGGCCCTACAAGGGCCACCGTCCGTCCGGCAGGAATGGAGAGGGAGACGCCTTTCAGCACATCCTTTTCTCCGTCGTAGCTGAATGAGACATTTTGCAGCTCTACCGATCCGTTCTCGGGGTGCTGGGGATGGTCCGTTTCTTTCAGCGGGTCTAGATTCAGTACGCTGTCGATTCTCTGGAGGGCATCGTCCACGATCATGGCGTTTTCGCTCTGGAGCATGATTTTCGTCAGGGCGACCGAGATGATGGGGGTGATGATGATGTAGAATATTAGATTGAGCAGGAATTCCGGCGTGACACCCTTTTGCGTCAGCAGCAGACCGCCTGCGATCAGAAAGGCGAATACGCCGTTGATGGCCGCCGTATAGAGCATCATGGAGGTGCGCAGCTCCTTGGTATAAGCGATTACCCATGTCTTATACCGGTCAATGGATCCCTTGAACTTCTTAAAGGAGAAGATGGTCTGTCCAAAGGTCTTGACGACGGGGATGCCTCGGACATACTCCACCGCCTCATTGGACATATCATCCAGGGCGTTCTGGTATTCCTTCATTTTCTGCTGCATCCGGGAGCCGGTCATGGTCATCATGATGAGAAAGCCCAGCAAGACCGGTGCCAGACTCAGGAGCCCCAGCCGCCAGTCAAAGACGAACAGCAGCACCAGCAGGCCACAGGGGGTGGCGATGGCGCCCGCCCGGTCGGGGAGCTGGTGGGCCAAGTAGGTCTCCGTTGCCGCGCTGGACTCGTTGACGATCTTCCGCAGCTTGCCGCTGCCGATGCGCTCGGCAAGTCCAAGCGGGAGCTTGACAATGTGCTCCATCGCCTGAATGCGCAGGTTGGTAGCAATGCGGAAGGCGCCCAGATGAGAACACATGAGCCCCGCAATGTAGACCAGTACCGCAATCACCGCGAACAATACCGCCATCCAGCCGTTGTGGGGCAGGTTCCGGGCGCGGCTGAAAGCCGGTGCGGTTTCCAGCACCTCCTTCATCACCAGCCAGATATAATAGTAGGGCACCAGCGCGATCAGGGCGCTCACAGCCGACAGTACCCATGAGGCCCGGGTCAGGTATTTGTGGTTCCCCGCTATTTGCAGCAGACGCGACAAGTTGGATTGCTTTTTCAAACGAATTCCTCCTTTGGGTCACATTTTTTGTAGTTAGCTATAGCTAACTTATGGGCAAAAATTACAGGGCATCACTGCCCCATAATTTTCATCCATCCGGCGGTGTAAAAGGCCCGCATTTCCCGGATATAGTTTTCCGCATCCCGGAGGGGCATCTCGTGGATCACCAGCTCAAAAAAGGTGTGAAACATGCCGGTGATCAGGATATGTTCCAGTTTGGGGTCGATTTTGGGGGAGGGGCGCCCCAACTCGTTGAGGACCGCCAGATAGGTGTGGGTGCTCTCCACCTCGATCTCCACCATCTCGTCGATCAGGCCCGAAAACCGTGTTCCCTCCGAGCAGCAGAGAATCAGCTTACATTCCTCCAAATGCGCATAGGCATAGTGGAGCATATCGTACATGCAAAGCCCGGAGATATCTCCCATCACCTCCGGCTGCTGCTCATGGGGTAGTTGGGCAAACTCCCGCTGGGCATCCTTGAACCGCCCAATGAGGTAATCATGGGGCTCCCCCACCAGCGCCTCAAACAGTTCCTCTTTGCTTTTGTAATAGCCATAGAAAGCCCCCGTGGTCATTCCCACGGATTTGACGATGTTCCGCAGGGAGGCTCCGCGAAATCCTTTTTCCAGGAATTCCGCCTTGGCCGCCTGATGGATACGGATCAAAGTCGACTCGGCGGGCATAGGTCCACCCCCGACATAACATCGTTATATAACACTGTTATAGTATAGCAGGCACGGCATCCGCTGTCAAGCAAAATATGCTGTATCTTCCATCCGCAAAGTAAAAGCTGTAATAAAAGTGGGGGCATAAAATTGTTTCCGCTTTTTGAATGATTTCGCTATTTATCATAGATACTTAATTTTGAGTCTCAATTGCCCCAATATTTTCCAGCATCGTTTTTTCAAAAACCTTGGCTCTTAGAGATTCTTCTGACTTTTGAAAAAAGTCGGAGCAAGCTTTATATCGCTTGCTCCGACTTGGTGCCGTTGAGCAATCCAAATCCGAACCTGTGTTTTTCTTGTTCAGCGCCGCTTTCAGGCCATCAAAAGTGATGGTGTCTGTCCCGTCCTTGTAATTGAAGGTAATCACCATCTTGTCATCATACAGGAAAATAGCGTTGACAAAAGTATCAATCAACATCTTCCTGTGGGACTTCTGACGCACATCTAACTTACGGAAGCGGTGGAGCCAGAAGGTCATAAACTCGGCGCTGACTTTGGGCTTCGCCAGCTTCTCGCAGGCGATTTTCGTTTCCAGCTCCTCCTTGACGGCCTCCAATTCCTCCAACCGTCCCTTGGTGGATTTGGTGAGAATCCCCTGTTGGATAGCGTTGAGCAAATTGTTGATACCCAGCTCCGCTTCTTTTAGCTGTTGCTCATACAGTGGCAAATTCACATTCTCTCTATCCTGCAAGTCCATCAGCATGGAGACAATCGCTTCGATGGACTTATCATCCATTACCATCTTCATAGTTTCGCTGACTACCAAATCTTCTATCCAGTCTTTTTTCACTGGCCTCTTGTGGCAGTCTGTGCGTTTCTTTTTCACTGACACGCACTTGTAATAGTGATGAACCTTTCCCGTCCGGCTGGTACCGCTCTCGCCGCAGAGATAGGCCCCGCAGTAGCCGCAGAACAGCTTTGTTGTCAGCAGATAATCGTCCTCGGCCTTGTGTCTGGCTGGGGCTTTTTTGTTCTTCTCCAACTTTTCCTGCACCCTGTCAAACAGGTCTTGCGGGACGATAGCGGGGATGCCGTCAGGAATGACAGTATCCCGATAGCTGTACTCTCCGATATACCGCCGATTATGGAGTAAATGCCCCACGCTGTTATAGCTCATTTTCTGCCCGCGTGTGTTTTTAAGGCCCTGCTCATTCAACCACTCTCGGATGGCGTGTATTGTCCAGCCCTCGTCATATTTTTTGAATGTTTCAAGGACAAAGGGTGCAGTCAGTGGATCAAGCAGAAAATGCTGCTCGCTGTCGATGGTGTAACCAATGGGCAGAGTGCCGCCGTTATATTTGCATTTCAGAGCGTTGTCGGTCATGCCTCGGATCACTTTCTCGGACAAATCAGCGGAATAGTATTCGGCATAGCCCTCAAGGACGGATTCAAGAATAATACCCTCTGCACCCTCGGAGATTACCTCGGTTGCGGACACCACCTTGACCCCGTTCTTTTTCAGCGTGGCTTTATATCTGGCGCTGTCATAACGGTTCCGAGCAAACCTATCCAGTTTCCATACGATCACCATGTCAAAGAGCCGCTTGCCGCTGTCTTTTATCATGTTCTGGAACTCAGGCCGGTTGTCGGTCTTAGCGGAGAAAGCCCGGTCTATGTAATGACGCAGGATAGTAATGCCGTTCTTCTCTGCAAAGGCGGTACACTCCCGGATCTGGCCTTCGATAGATTCTTCACGCTGGTTATCGGAGGAATAGCGGGCGTAGATGACTGCTTTCATATTTCACCACCCTCTCACATCTTATATAAGCTTTGAACTTTCCATGGGATTAATGACCACTTCCCATTTCCGCGCCACGGCAAAGCAGCTCTTTCATTTTCATCCTGATATATACTTCCGAATTCTAATAGTTCAGAAAAATGCTTCCCATTAGTTTCCCAATCAACTTGCACAAGAATTCGTGTCATGGAACAGCCTCGTTCTTCTATTTCCTTAATTTCAAATGAGCAGAAGATTTTTGACGAGAACATTTGCCGACATTCACCTGCACGCTTCTTTTCTGATTCTTCATAACTGAATAGCTTCTCAAAGTGTAAAGACAGCACTCCGTAATTTCTTGATTTCCATGCATCAAAAGCCTGTATTAGTGGGATTACATATTGATATTCTACACAATCTTCTATTGTTGGAACAGCAGGTATATCGGTTCCAACAATAACGGTTCGTCTTTGCCAACAACTAATCTCTTCCCTCGCTAAAGCGTTTTCCTTGAGCTTTTTAAGCGACTCAGAAATGGGCGGGGGATTGCTTTCTTTTTCAAACTTCTCTTTTCTTTTTTCCTCGCTATCTTTCATGCACATCCAGTCTGCAAGCGCAAACATTAGCGCAACACATTTGCAAGACACATATTCATTTCCATAATTCAAATCTCTTCCATGAAGAATCCCATTCCTATATGGAAATCGAATCTCATTATGGTTTGTCTTGTTTCTCCCTTTATTAAAAATGCTTTTCATTTTGGTAAGACCATCGCCGCAACCAACTAAACAATCCCATGCGGTTACATCTGTACCCTCGGCAAAAAAGCCTTTACTTTTTGTGTAATCGTTTACCGCACCATCTATGATAATGAGAAAAAGCGGCACACTTGCATAGTATCTTCCTGCAAAGTGGTCATCAAACGCACTTTGCACAAGGTCATATCGTTGTTCAAAAGGCTCTGCCTTATTTTTCAGCCAGTGTATAATTTCTTTAACATCTTCTTTGTAATAGTTTAGCAACACTCTTTCACCAGCATCGGCGCCATAAGATTCGTACTCTGAAACGGCTCTTTTCATTAATGGCATATTCATAGAGTCATAAGCACACCAACCTAAATCAGTAAAATAAGAATTAAACAGAGTTATCGTTCCTTCCATTTCTTCAATCTGCTTTTCTAAATTTTTGATTTCAACTCGTTTATCTTTTGGAAGTACGAACGAGATAAGTCTTAACGCCTTTATATCCTTTTTTAATTTGTCAAAGCTACATAAGTTGTTATCCATGCTCCACCTCATATCCATTCAGAAAATTCCCGCTGCAAGCACAGTCATTATCAACTTTCATCTTTCAGCATTTGCCGCAGGGTTTCTTTCAGTCTTGCACTCATGGGCGAGGATGGGTCGAAGCACATCTCGATGAACTTGTCCATTTCAGGATAGCTCTGCTCAATTTTAGGTTTGCACTCATAAGCGCCGCCATGGGGATTATCTGTTCTGCCAAAGATATAATCCAGTGATACATCGAAATAGTCTGCGTACTTGAGCAGCACCTCGGCTGGCACCGCAGTTTCGTTACTCTCATAGCGGAAAATGCTGGACTGTCCAATGCCAAAGGTCTTTGCCATTCTCATCTGGGAGATATGCACGCTCTCGCGCAGCTCCCGCATCCGCTTTGCGATGATTTCCATTGACCTCACCTCCATTTTTGACACGCTTATTGTATCACTTATGAACAGAACAGTCAATCCAATATTAACATAATATTTTTATTCTATCCGTCGTTGGAAAATCCAACGCAATAAAATATAGATATATAAAATACTGATTTACAAAGTACGGATATATCTTTCCTTCATTCTTTCCTATGACCAGAAACGAATGAAAGAAAAAGAGTAAGAGCAGCGTTAAGCTGTTCTTGATCTATAAGCATCCGCAGGATGCGCCGCCGCAGAAAAAGCCACCCACAACGCAGCCGCATTGTGGGTGGCTTTTCCGCGTATTAGGGGCTTGGGGGCTATGCCCTCAACAAGCGTTTTTCGCGTGTGTTATGACACAGGCATTGCTTGCCGGTAGTAAAACCTCCGTAAAGTGTGGCAAGAGGCTGGCGCTGCACAGTAGCTCCAGCGCCTTGCCCGTTCCAATCTTGGCAAGTTCACTTGCCCTCTTTGTCGTTCTCTGCAAGCTCTCTCACCGCTGCTATGATGACCCGCAAACTGGCCTCACTTAAACTGTCCAGAAGTGCGGAGAGATGTTCATCTCGTCGCTCACTTTCTTGTGGCTTATCTTACTCTGCCCAAGTTATCTTAATAGCCTGTCCTAAATAAGTCTTTAGGTTAAGCCATGTGTTGTTGGTCGATATACCTTTAGCAGTTGCTTTATTGCCGTAATAAACTTATTCGTCGCCGGAGTTGGCTCGGTGGCGTACATCAATCCATAGGGCAAAGTGTACTCCGTTTTCAGCGGGATGGTCACGAGATTGGAGTGGATGTCGGCGTACACCGGCTGGGTAATGAGGATATAGGGATTGACCTCACAGAGAGTGAAAGTGTCGGCTCCGTAATATTTTGAATCCACAATTTGAATGGTGGGATATTTGCTTTTTACTTCCGCCCGGAAAGCGTCTACCTCATAGGATGCCCCCTCAATGGGCATGACAAGATATTCGCCATTCAAATCCTCCAGCGTCAGTTCCTTTTCCTTTGCCAAGCGGTGGCGTTTGGAGACGGCACAGCAGATGGGGCTGCGGCCCAGCTCTAAAAAATCACTGCGTCCGGTCAAGCTGGCATTGCTATAAATCCCCTCTCGGATGTCGTAGTCCGTCCCCAATGCAGTAATACTCTCGATACGAGTGCTTTTTTCCGGCATGGGCAATATCTCCATTTTCAAATCAGGGCAGCAGTCGCTGATTCTTGACCAAATATCCGGGAGCAGACGGCAGCGGAACAACAGCGAGGTCCCCACCCGGACGGTATGCTCCGAGGATTCCACCAAAAGCCGGGCCTTTTGCAGAGCGTTTTCCGAGAGCTGCACGATGGCCTTGGCATCCTGATAAACAGACTGTCCCGCCGGGGTCAGGGTTACACCGCGATTGGAACGGAAAAACAGCTTGAAGCCGCAGCGATCCTCCAAAAGTTTTATCTGCTGAATCACAGCAGGTGCCGAGATATACATAGCCTCCGCCGCCTTGCTGAAGCTGCCTAAGTCTGCTACTTGTAGAAAGGCATCCAGTTGATGGTTATACAAGATTTTCACCTCTGCTTAAAGTTATTCCTTTACGCCATGATAACATATCTGAACTTCCGAAGCAAGGGGGAATCCGTTATACTAAAACCATCAAAGCGAAAAGGAGCGTGTTCCTATGAAAAAATTAGGCTTTGGTCTGATGCGGCTTCCCCAGTTGGACGCCGACGACTATACCAAGGTGGACATTGAAACGGTAAAGAAAATGGCAGACCGGTTTATGGAAAATGGATTCACCTATTTCGATACCGCCGCGCCCTACCACCGGGGCAACAGCGAGATCGCCTTTCGAGAGGCGGTGGCCAAACGCTATCCCAGAGATTCCTACACCATCACCGACAAGCTGACACTCTTTATGGTCCCCAAGAAGGAGGATATGCACTCCTTCTTCAACAGCCAGCTTGAGCGCCTCGGCGTGGAGTATATCGACTACTATTGGCTCCACGCTCTGGGAGAAGCCTCTTACCGTCAGGCGGAGGAGTGGGACGCTTTCGGTTTTCTCCAGACTTTGAAGTCCGAGGGCAAGGTCAGGCACATCGGCTTTTCTTTCCACGACAAAGCGGCTCTGCTGGATGAGATTCTCACCAAGCACCCGGAGACCGAGTATGTCCAGCTTCAGCTCAACTATCTCGACTGGGAGGATCCCACTGTGGAGAGCCGCAAGTGCTACGAGGTGGCCACAAAGCACGGAAAGCCGGTCATCGTCATGGAGCCCATCAAGGGCGGCACGCTGGTCAATGTCCCAGAGGAAGTCAAAAAGCTCTTTTTGCACCATGCCCCCGATCTCTCCATTGCCTCTTGGGCCATTCGATTTGCCGCCTCTCTGCCCAATGTGATGATGGTGCTCTCCGGCATGAGCAACGAGGAGCAGATGGCGGACAACATCAGCTACATGAAGCAGCTCACCCCCATGAACGAGGAGGAGCAGAACATCATCGTCAAGGCCAGGGAGATCATTCGGAGCAAGATCGCCATTCCCTGCACCGCTTGCCGATATTGCGTGGACGGCTGTCCCATGAAAATCGCCATCCCGGACTATTTCTCCATCTACAATAATCTCAAGCAGTTTGGTCCCAAGCAGGGCATCGTGGCCCACACCTACTACGGCAATCTGACACAGACCCATGGCAAGGCATCGGAGTGTATCAAGTGCGGCAAATGCGAAAATCACTGTCCCCAGCATCTCCCTATCCGCAAATATTTGGAGGATGTGGCGGCAGAATTGGAATAAAAGGAGGACGACATCATGGCGAAGATTATCACCATTTATTTTTCTAAAAAGGGCCAGACCATCGGCCCCGGCATGAAGATGGTCTATCAGGAAAAGGGCAACACCGAGATGGCCGCTGAGTTTATCCAACAGGCTGTTGGCGGCGACCTGTTTGAGATCCATGCGGATCGGGACTACTCCGAAGATCACATGGTCTTGATTGAAGAAGCCAAGCAGGAGCTGAACGCCGGAACCCGCGTCCCGGTCAAGGAGTACCCGGAAAATCTGGAGCAGTACGACACCATTTTTCTGGGCTATCCCAACTGGTGGAACACCATGCCCATGGTGCTGTTTACCTTTTTGGAGCATTACGACTGGACCGGCAAGCGCATCATTCCCTTCTGCACCAACGAGGGCAGCGGTCTTGGCGACAGTGTGCGGGATATTCGTAACATCTGCAAAGGTGCGGATGTGGACGGAGGGACTTCCTTCACCGGTCACCAGGTCAGCACTTCAAAAGATAAAATCCGTCAATGGGCAAAAAGCAAACTTTAATCAAAATCTAAAAAGCGGGCAGTTATCTATCATGATAGATAACTGCCCGCTTATACAAACGCGTGATTCATAATATGGCCTTGCAGATATGTGCAAAAGGCGTCGTATTCCGTTTGGGAAACCGGCGCAGGATTGCTCATAATGACAAGCTCATGTCCGCTGTGCCCCCCTGTGGTATGGAGGGTGGATATGGTGATACGGATTCTCGACAAACCCGCACCGTTCATAGAATCCTTTCCTTCTTACTGCGATTGCATCAATCGGAGGATCAATTTCAAGTAGAAGGCGTTTCTTCCGTTCTTTCAAAAGGGAAAGCAGTTTCTGACCGTATTGCCTGTTTCGCATTTCGGGCGCAATACAAAAATGCTCGATATAGATGTAATCTGCTCTCTCCCAGTATAAAACAAGTCCCACAAAAATACCCGCGTCGCAAATCAGGTCGAAGTGGTAGTGACTATCCTGTAAAATCGTATTTTGAGAAAGCATCTCCCGCTGTTCATGAGGGGGAAAACTGATTTGATACAGCTCTAAAGCTGGTTTATACATGGGATGGGATGGATTTGTAATTCGCTCAAGATTCATAAACGCTGCCTCACTAAATTCTTGTTAATCGGGATGATTATAGCACACCATCACTGCTGCATCAACCTGTTTGCGCAGACTGTTTGTATTACAAGGAAAACTTGACTGGCGCCTTTTAAGCGGCCTGTCAGGTTTTCTTTTATAAAAATATTCAAGCGCAGTTGAGAGACACTTTTTGGGTTTCCAGCGCCACAAATCCATCACAAGTGTGGCGTAAGCCTCTTTGGGCGATGAGATGATGTGGTGGAAAGAGCTATGTTTTGTTAAAGTCTGATATGCAATCAAGAGCATTGTATGCAAATGCCGAAACAGGAGCGCAGTATGACGATCTCGAATTTGCTGGAACCGAAAAACAAGATTGAAAAGAGCAGGATGCGATTTTCAAACCGTGACCTCATCCGCCTGATCCTGCCCATTCTCGTGGAGCAGCTTCTCACCATGCTGGTGGGCATTGCCGATACGCTGATGGTCAGCTACGCAGGAGAGGCGGCGGTGTCCGGGGTGTCCTTGGTCAATCAGCTCAACAATGTGTTTATTTTCATCTTTGGTGCCATCGCCTCCGGCGGTGCCGTGGTGGCCAGCCAGTATGTGGGACGACAGGACCGGGAAAACGGCGTCACCGCCTCCGGGCAGCTTTTGATGTTTACGGTATTGGTATCCGCGGCGGCAATGGCGGTGTCGATTTTCTTCCGTACCGGCCTGCTGCGGCTGCTCTTTGGTCGAGTGGAGGCAGATGTGATGGATGCCTGCATCACCTACCTGACGATCTCGGCGCTGTCTTTCCCAGCCTTGGCGGTTTATAACAGCATCTCTGCTTTGTTCCGCAGCATGGGCAAGACCAAAGCCATTATGAATGTCTCCATTGCCATGAACATCATCAATGTTGTCGGAAACGCCATCGGCATTTTCGTCCTGCACGCAGGGGTGGCTGGTGTAGCGGTCCCGTCTCTGATTTCCCGTATTTTTGCCGCTGTGGTGATGCTGATTTTGTCCCTTGACCGAAAGAACTCCCTCTATATTCAAGGCAGACGGGTAGCCGCGTGGGATGGTAAAATGCTCAAGCGCATTTTGAATGTGGCGGTTCCCAACGGCGTGGAGAATGGGCTGTTCCAAATCTCCAAGGTCGCTCTGTCCAGCATCGTGGCGCTGTTTGGCACGGTTGAGATCGCCGCCAACGGTGTGGCCCAGAGCTTTTGGTCTATGGCATCTCTGTTCTGTATCGCGTTCGGCTATGCCTTCGTGACGGTGATCGGCCAGTGTATGGGGGCAGGCGATGTGGAGGCGGCAGATTACTACAACAGGAAGCTGCTGCGAATCACTTACCTTGGCTCGACCCTGTGGAATATTCTGATTCTTGTTCTGACCCCTCCGGCACTGATGTTTTTCGACCTTTCAGACGAGGCAAAGCATCTGGTCATCCTCTTAGTCCTGATTCACAATGTGGGCAATTTGCTCTTATGTCCGCTGGCATTCTCTCTGTCCAACGGTTTGAGGGCGGCGGGAGATATTCGTTATACCATGTTTGCATCCATCTTCGCCACAGTGATCTGCCGGGTATTTTTCTCTGTCCTTTTCGGTATCTGGATGGATATGGGCGTGATTGGAATTGCCTTGGCAATGGTCTGTGACTGGCTGATCAAAGCGATCCTCGTCGTCGCACGCTACCGCAGCGGGAAGTGGACCCAATTTCAGGTCATATGAACTGCGGTTCAAAAAAACAGGAGGTTATGGATTATGAAAAAAACATCGCTTCTCTTGGCTGCTTTGATGCTGTGCCTGCTTTTTTCGGGATGCACAGGCACAAACCAGCCCAGCACTACCCCCGACAGTTCTCCCACAGCAGGTCAGGAACAGGAGCCGCAGGAATCACAGAAACTGCAGGAAACAGTCACGCCTGACAGCGAAGCACCCAACACCACCCCCACCGACAGCGGGGAAACTATGCCGGATGTGGCAACCTTTGACCTTGAAAACGGTACGGTGGTCTTGAATAACGGCGAGGTCATGCCCATTCTGGGCATCGGAACCTACCGCCTCAGTGACGAGCAGGCGGAGAACTCCGTTTATTGGGCGCTGCGGGACGGCTACCGCCTCATCGACACCGCCCGAATTTACGGAAACGAGGAGGGAGTGGGCCGGGGTATCCGCAGGGCCATTGACGAGGGACTTGTGACCCGTGAGGAGATTTTTGTCACTACAAAAATGTGGACCGCTGACTATGACAACGGTGCAGCCGCCATTGATGCCTCTTTGCAGCGGCTTGGCCTGGACTACATCGACCTGATGATCCTCCACCATTCCCAGCCCAGCAACGATGTGGAGGCGTACCAGGCAATGGAGCAGGCCGTTGAGGAAGGGAAGCTCCGCTCCATTGGCCTTTCCAACTACTACACCCCGGAGGACTTTGACCGTTTGGTAAACGCCACCACCATCACCCCCGTTCTTCTCCAGAACGAGACCCACCCCTATTACCAGAGCGGCGTGATGAAGGAGCATCTGAAACAATACGGAACCGTTCTGGAATCTTGGTATCCTCTGGGCGGGCGGGGCCACACTCAGGAACTGTTCGATGATCCCACCATCTCCTCCATTGCAACGGCCCATGGCAAGACTTCTGCTCAGATTCTTCTGCGCTGGCACCTCCAAGCATGCAATATCGCTATCCCCGGCTCCAGCAACGAGGCCCATATCCAAGAGAACTTTGAAATCTTCGATTTTGAACTGAGCGACGAGGAAATGACGCAGATTGCCGCGCTGAACCGGGATGAGCGGTTCTCTGACTATTAAACACGAAAGCGAGGAATTATTTATGAAAACTCTAAAAAAGTTCTACTCCCTCCTGTTGGCACTCGCCTTAGTCATGGGGTTGTCCATTCCTGCGCTGGCGGCGGAGGGAGACACCGGCTTTTCCGATGTGGCGGTAAATGCTTGGTACGCTGAATCCGTCGTATGGTGCCGGGAGAATGGCATCATAAACGGTACATCCGGCTCTACCTTCTCTCCCGACGATACCATGACCCGCGCCATGCTGGCCGCTGTTCTGTACCGAGCGGCGGGAAGTCCAGCAGTTACCGGCAATGCGGATTTCTCCGATGTGCCAGCCGGTGCGTACTATAACAACGCCGCTAACTGGGCCTCTGCCAATGGATTTATCACCGGATACGGCAGCCGCATCTTTGGCTCCAACGACCCTGTGACCCGTGAACAAATCGCCACCATTCTCTGGCGCTATGCCGGAAGTCCTGCGATGGAGCGCGGCACAGACTTTACGGATGAGGTAGATATTGCCTCCTATGCCGGACAGGCCGTGGACTGGGCAAGAGCTGAAGGTATTATCAACGGTGTCGGCGGAAACCGCTTTAACCCCAAGGGGGATGCCACCCGCGCTCAGGTAGCGGCAATCCTCCACCGATATCTCACTCGCAACACGACCCCCAGCACCCCGGACACACCCAGCACACCCGATCAGGGAACTACAAACGATACAGGTTTTGATTTGGAGAAAGGAACGGTCATTTTGAACAATGGAATTGAAATGCCCATTTTGGGCATCGGCACTTATACCCTCAGCAGCCAGCAGGCGGAAAACTCCGTCTATTGGGCGCTGCGAGATGGCTACCGGCTCATTGACACCGCCCGAATTTACGGAAACGAGGACGGCGTGGGTCGTGGTATTCAGAGAGCCATTGACGAAGGCATTGTGAAACGCGAGGAGATTTTTGTTACCACCAAGATGTGGACATCGGACTTTGGCAACGGTGACGCCGCCATTGATGCTTCCCTGAGAAGGCTTGGTCTGGATTACATTGACCTGATGATCCTGCATCACTCCCAACCCAGCAATGATGTGGCGGCATATCAGGCCATGGAGCGAGCCGTGGCAAGCGGCAAGCTCCGTTCTATTGGACTTTCCAACTACTACACCGCCGCCGACTTTGACCGTTTGGTAAACGCCACCACCATCACCCCGGCGCTCCTCCAAAACGAGACCCATCCCCACTATCAGGGCAACGCCATGAAGGAGCATCTGAAACAGTATGGTACCGTGATGGAGTCTTGGTATCCTCTGGGTGGGCGGGGCCACACGCAGGAGCTGTTCAATGACCCCACCATCTCCTCCATCGCTGCGGCCCATGGCAAGACTTCTGCTCAGATTCTTCTGCGCTGGCACCTTCAGGCAGGCAATATTGCTATCCCCGGTTCCAGCAACGAGGCCCATATCCAAGAGAACTTTGAGATTTTCGACTTTGAACTGACCGACGCTGAGATGCAGAGGATCGCCGCTATGGAGACCGGTGTAAGACATTCCACCTATTGATTCGCGGGAAAATAATGAAAAGGAGCATATAACATGAAGAAACCCTATACCATCTGCTACATGGTAACCTCGGTAGACGGAAGAATCGACTGCAATATGGTGGGAAAACTGCCCGGTGTGGAGGAATACTACCCCCGACTCAGCGATCTGAAGCTGGATGCCACTCTCATCGGCAGAATGACCGCCGAGCTGGAAATGGCGGAAAAAGGAAAGTTTGCCCCGAAGGATGATACTCCGGCTGGGAAAGAGACTGTATCTAAAAAGGCCAACCACGAAAACGGATATGATGTGGTCGTTGACACGAAAGGTACACTCCTTTGGAAAACTGGAGATTCCTATGACAAGCCTCTCATCGTCCTTACCTCTGAGCAGGTGAGCAAAGAGTATCTTTCCTACTTGGACGAGCAGAAAATCTCCTATATCGCAGCAGGCACAAATCAGATTGACTTGGCCCGCGGGGTCGAGATTCTGAAAGATACTTTCCATGTGGAAAGGCTGGGAATCGTTGGCGGCCCCACGATCAACACGGCATTTCTGGATGCAGGTTTGCTGGATGAGGTAGTCATTCTGATTGGCGCGGGAATCGACGGCAGAGCTGCTTTCCCCACGGTATTTCAGCGAAACGACAACAGCATTGATGTGACCCCTCTGAAACTGATGGAGGTAACGCCCTTCGATTCGGGGGCTGTTCTCATCCGCTATCAGATAAAACCCAACAAAGAATAAGGTAAAAAGAGGCTCTCGTTCCAAATGAACGAGAGCCTCTTTTACTTTTCGGAAAAGCCGTCAATTCCGCGGCAGACCAACTTTGTGGTGATCTCAATGATCTCCTCCAAAGGAATCTTCTTGCCGTCTGCAATCCATTGTTTATAGACAGCAAGTGTGCTTTGGGCGATATAGGTCATCACGATGCTTTTGACATACGGGTTTTCGTCGTATTCATCCCAGGTATGATCCATGACGCTGTTGACCATCCGCCTGTTGATGTAGTGGTAATTTCCGCTGCATACCAGCCGTTCTCCCAACTTTCCAAGTTCCTCGTTGGTAAGGAAAAATTCCCGTGTGACCTTATCCATATCCATTGGCCGTTTCAGATGGGCCGTGCGTTGAATAAAGCTCTGAACCATCTCATTTTGCAACTCTCGCAGCAGGTCATCCAGAGAATCGTAGTGCAGATAGAAGGTCTTTCGGTTGATCCTTGCCCGCTCCGTTAATTCTTTAATAGAGATTTTCTCAAAGTCCATCTCGCAGATCATCTCTGTAAAAGCGTGTCGAATGGCCTCTTTTGTCCGTTGGACGCGCAAATCTTCCTGTCCTGTTGCCATCATACTGCCTCCCATCTTTATTTGTCCTTATCTTACTACACACGACAGGAATATGCAACAGGAGAGGCGCAATTTTTATGCCCCACTTTTCCATGACTTGTGGAATAAAACACATCCGCTGCCGGAATGATGTGGAGTTGACGGGGCCGTTACCTTATGATGCGTACATAGATTTCTGATTGGAGGAAATGAACATGAAAAAACCTTTATCTTTTCTGCTGATCTGCGCGATGCTTCTTGGCTTAACGGCCTGCGGCAATGGCGGAACGCAGCTTCCTGCTGACAGTGTGACGCCGGACAATCCTCCGGTAAATTCCGAACCGGCTGATTCAATCAACTCTGATGCGGAGCCGTCGGAAACTCCGAACTCTACGGAGGAACCGGAGCTTGGCGATGAGCCAAAGAGCAGGGCGCTGGTGGCTTTCTTTTCCCTCCCCGGTGAGCAGTATGAAGTTGGCGTGGTTGAAAAGGGCAATACACAGATCATTGCTGAAATGATCGCTGAACAGACGGGAGCGGACAGCTTCCAGATCCAAGCTACTACGGAATACCCCACGACTTATGATGCGCTGCTGGATGTGTCCCGACAGGAAAATGAAAATCCGCCGTCCATCTCCGAAACGGTAGAAAATATGGAGAATTACGATGTGGTATTTATCGGCTACCCCATTTGGTGGGGAGAGCTTCCGGCCATCGTTCAGGTGTTTTTGGACAGTTACGATTTTGCCGGAAAAACCGTGATCCCGTTCTGTACCCATGCAGGCAGTGGCCTTTCCGGGACACAGCAGTCCGTTGCGGATCTCTGTCCGGGCGCGCAGGTGCTGGATGGTCTTGCGGTGCGAGGCCGTACTGCACAGAACGAGCCGGACACGGCCTTGGAAGCTGTGACCGATTGGCTGCAAGCTCTGGACTATTAAGGAGGAGGCGATGAAAAAGATGAAACTGTCGATATGGCTTCTGATTATGACGATGTTTGCCTCTGCCTGCGGTGTGGGGGTAAATACACCTCCGGTTGAAACCGAAACGCCTCCTGCTTCCACAGAAGTCGTTATACCCACACCGTCACAAGTCGATCCTGATTCGCCTTCTGAGTCCGAAAACGAGAGTATTGATATTCGCATCACCATCGGTGAAACCGTTGTAACCGCCACATTGGATAACAGTGAAACCAGTCGGGATTTTGCAGAACTGCTGCCGCTAACTCTGGATATGACCCGCTTTTATGACAGGGAATATGCCGGGAGCCTTCGTCCGGCGTCGTTATCGCAAAACGGCGAGACCATCGACGATTTTGAAAACGGAGATGTGACCTATTATGTTGCCGGAAACGCTTTGGCTATCTTCTTCGATAAAGCTGACCGTTACGATCAGAGCGGGCTGATCCGTATGGGGAAAATCACATCGGGCTTAGATGCCCTGATTCAAATGCAGGGCGATGAACAAATGGTAATCACGCTTGCGGAGGGGAATGAGGAGACAGATATGGTGGAATATGATTTTTCTGTTTTTACCAATGTGGAAATCAGCGGTGTGGAGCTGTCCGGCATGACCCATGAGCAGCAATCGGTTTTGTACCAGCAGGCTCGGTATTGTCAGGCCATGACCAAGCAGGACACGGATACGATGCGGGAAATCGTCTCGGAGGATATGGTTTTTACCCACATGAGCGGCAGACAGCAGAGCAGAGAAGAATACTTTGCTGATGTGGAGAATGGAAGCCTGCGATACTTTACGATTGGCATTGAAACCCCTGTGGTTGAGGTGGACGGCGACATGGCATCTGTTCATTATACTTCTGTCCTGAACGCCAACGCCTATGGAGCCAGAGGTACCTATCGGATAACCGGGACACACTGGTATGAATTGAGGGACGGCGACTGGATCGCCGTCAATCAGCCCAACACTTGAGCATGGGGATCGTAATGAATGGGAAAAAACATATCAAAGTTTGTGTGGATTTCCTCATGATCCTGCTTCTCCCGATGCTCATGGCCTATTCGCTGATTGGCGAAGCTGCTCACGAATGGCTGGGACTTGGTATGATCCTGTGTTTTGTCATCCATCAAATTCTGAACATCAAGTGGTATCAGGGGCTGTGCAAGGGCCGCTATACGCCCCTTCGCACAGGCGGGACGATTTTGAATTTTCTGCTGCTCCTGCTTCTGCTTACACAAGCCGTCAGCGGTATTTTGATGTCACGCTATGCGATTCCGGTTTCAGGCATGAGCGGTATGTCCGTGGTGAGAATCCTTCATCTGCTTGGCTCGCACTGGGGATTTGTCCTGATGTCTCTCCATCTGGGATTTCATTGGAGCGGTATTGCCAGAGCAGCTCTGCACAAGAGGGTGGCCCACAGCCCTGCGCTGTCCTATCTGTCGCATATAGCGGCACTGCTGGTTGCAGCTTGGGGCGCCTATGTTTTCGTTGACAGGCAAATGGCGGAATACCTATTTCTTAGAACTCAGTTCGTATTCTTTGATTTTGGTATGTCCCGAATGGTTTTCGTCACCCAGACTTTCGCCATGATGGGGCTTTTCTGCTTCATCGGATATTACCTGCAAAAAGTGCTTCGCAAAGCATCCATGAACGCCCGAAGGAGAAATGAGCCATGAAATATGCCAAGACCGTCGATCCCGCCTGTACGGATCTGTCCGTCTGCCAAGACTGCGGCCTCTGTATCGCGCGCTGCCCCATGGATATTCCTATTCCAGATATGCTGCTGATTTACCAAAGGTATCGTTCCGAAGGGGAATCCGCCCTCTCCACACTGAATACAAGAGATTTTCCGGCATATCCCATCGACTGTATCGAGTGTGGGGCGTGTTCCGCGGTTTGCCCCAAGCAGTTTGATCTGGCACATACGATTCGGGAAATGGCGATTGAGAGTTGTATTTAAGAGCCGTCTAACGATGTTATCGGCTCCGTTTTTTGATTTCCTAACCTAAATAAAAACCGCTGTTCTCATTTGAAGAACCGACTTCATAAAGGGGCGTTGTACTTAAAAGGGTAGGCCATGGCGGTACTTAGAGGAGGTATCGCTGTGCAATTCCGAAGCAAAATGATAGATTCCGCTGCATCAAAAAAAGCCTGCTTATCACCGAGGCATTTCAGACCCATTACTATGAACTCTCAAATCATGTAAATACATTCAAAAAAGCCGATGCGCCCGCCTGCAATCCGCAGGCGCGCGTTTTTTGTCGCTCCTGCTGCTTTTCAGTCGGATGCCGAGGGCCTCCTTGCTCCATCAGATTTCCCCATCCAAAAATAATCTGAATGGAGCACACATGAAAACGATAAATCTGCGGGACTACTATCCCGTTTACACAGAGGACACCTTTGTGGAGGTATCCGATGAAGTGGCCGCGTTCTTTGCCGAGGACAAGCGGCGGCAAACCAACTACGCACAGTACATCCGCGACCACAAGGCGTTCTACTCGTTAGATCGCGGCGACGGTATTGAAACCGCTGCCCTCCACAAGCCGGAGCAGCCGGATGAGTTGCTGATACAGGCCGAGGAAAAGCAGACGCTTGAAAAGGCGCTGGCCTCCCTGAGCGAGACACAGCGCCGGAGGATTGTCCAGCACATCATCCTGCAAATGTCTCAACAGAGCATCGCAAGAAAGGAGGGTGTTCAGCGTGGTTCTGTATGCGAGTCCATTTCTCGCGGGCTTGCAAACCTGAAGAAGTTTCTAAAAGGCTTCTGATTCTGACCCTTACAAACGGCGGTTATTTCTTGAGATTAGTGAGAGGAGCATTTCTAAACTGCTGCTCAAAGTGGGGCATACCAATGGCAATAATCAACTTGCGAAATATATATCCATACTACACCGAGAACACCTATGTAGAGGTGTCCGATGAAGTGGCTGCGGTCTTTTCCGAGGATAAGCGGTGGCAACGAAACTATGCACAATATTTGCGTTACCACAAGGCGTATTATTCGCTGGACTGCAACGACGGCATTGAAACCGCTGCCCTTCATAAACCGGAGCAGCCGGATGAGCTGCTGATGCAGGCCGAGGAAAAGCAGAAACTTGAAAGGGCGTTAGCATCCCTGAGTGAAGTGCAGCGCAGACGCATCATTGCCTATTTTATAGATGAGAAACGCAAGGTTGCCATTGCCGACGCCGAGGGTGTAGATGAGGGTGCTGTCCGAAAATCCATCATGCGCGGCCTTGCAAAGATGAAGGACTTTCTCGAAAATCTTGACAATCCTGCTGCATCGCAGTAAAATACTCTCACACGAAAGCAGGTGCTTGACAAAGCACCTGCTTTTTCTATGACACCAAGACACCTTCGAACTGTTAGCCACCATATATCGCGTAAAGGAGGATTGCCTTGGGAAGAAGAAAGAAGCTCATAAACAACAGCGGTATCCCGCAGCATGAGATTGAAACCATCGCAAGGATTCTGCTGCCGGACATTCTCGCTTTCTATGAAAGCGAGGAGGGCCAGCGGGAGTTTGCGGAATGGAAAATGCAGCAGGCTGCGGAAAGACAATATGACAATGCGGTAGACAAAGCCGCCTGATATAGTAAAAGCGGAGTGACATTTGCCACTCCGCTTTTGCTATGCTCAGTTTTCGTAATGCGTATATTCGGTAACTGCTTTCAGATAAAGCTCTGGATCGCCGTTCAGAATTAAGTCGGCGTAACCGACAGGATCGTTGTAAATCAGGTAGTCAAGCTCTGAGCGTTGATATAAGTTATCCACTATCTGGTTTTCAACCGCAGTGCAATCAATCGCAAGTAAGCTCCCGTCTGTGTACTTCAGCTCAACACAACCAGTATCCATGTTGAACTCACAGGAAATCAGTTTTCTCATTGTATTATCCTCCTAATCAGTTTTCTTTTTCCTTGGCCCTCTCGGCTTAGATTCAGGTCGCTTGATAACCCCGTTTCTGAAATGCGTGTCCTCAAAACGCTCAAAATAAACAAATAATCCGAACCCATCTCCCACAGAGAAGATTTGGTTCGGATTATCTGGGTTTGGTGCGCCTGAAGGGACTCGAACCCACACGCATTGCTGCACGAGAACCTAAATCTCGCATGTCTACCAATTCCATCACAGGCGCATATTCAATTTCCCTTTGCTCTCCTCCGTGAGCGCAAGACAGCGGCCTCCAGGTCCTGCATGTCTGTCAATTTCTGCATTTCCTCACAGGGTGTCTGCCGGAACAGTGATACGGTGTTATTCTACCATCTGCCCACAAAAAAGTCAATTGCGCCGCCACATCGAACGTGGTATCATGAATGAGACCCCACTTTTTCGTTGGAGGAACGCATATGAATCTTACACCGAGAGTCGCAGCCGTCCATGACATGTCCGGCCTGGGCCGGTGCTCACTCACCGTGGCTCTGCCCGTGCTCTCCGCTATGGGCGCGCAGTGCTGTCCGCTGCCTACGGCGGTGCTCTCCGCACACACCGCCTTCCCCGCCTCACACCTAGCCACCTTTCTGGATCTCACCGACGAGATGGAACGGATGCTCCTGCACTGGCGGAAGCTCCATGTGAGCTTCGACGCCATCTACAGCGGCTTTCTGGGCTCCGAACGGCAGATCGGCATCCTCCACCGCCTCCTCTCCGAGTTCCGCCGGAAGGAGACCCTTGTCCTGGTGGACCCGGTGATGGGGGACCATGGAAAGGTCTATCGTACCTATACCCCTGAGATGTGCCGCCTAATGGGAGAACTGGCCGCCGGTGCAGACCTCATCACCCCCAACCTCACCGAGGCCGCCATCCTGTTGGGCGAGGACTACTCCAGCGTCCCCACCGGACAGGCCGGCATGGAGCGATGGCTCACCCGCCTCTCCCTGGAGGGCCGGCGCTCGGTGGTGATCACCGGAGTCAGCTTCGCCCCCGGGACCGTGGGCGCCGGCTGCTTTGACCGCGGCAGCGGCAAGATCCGCTTTGCCATGGCTCGGCAGGAGCACGGCGAATTCTCCGGCACCGGCGATCTCTTCGCCTCAGTGCTGCTGGGCGCCTCCCTCCGGGGCGAGACGCTGGCCGACGCCACTGCCCGGGCAGTGGATTTTATCCAGAAGTGCGTCTCCCGCACTCTTGCGGCAGGGACCCCCGTGCTGGACGGCGTGCAGTTCGAGCCGCTTCTGAAAGAACTGGTGTAAAAATAAGCCCGCGCCCCGAGCGATCTTGCTCCGGGCGCGGGCTTATTTTGCCGTTGGGCGGCAGCGCCCCGCTGTGCATGCCTGCATACGAGGCGCCCTCATGTGCCGCTTTTTTTCCGCTGGACGTGCCAGCAGATCCGTGCCAGGAGGCGGTCCGGCACCAGACGCTGGGCCAGACGAACCGCTTTCATCCGGGCCCCGGGCACAATGACCGGCTTTCCCCGAAACATGCCGTTCACCGCGCACTCCGCCACCCGCCTGCTGCTCAGGCTGGGCGCGGAAAAGCACACGCCGGCCACCTGGTCGAATTCCGTCTGCACGGGGCCGGGGCACAGCACACTAATCCTCACTCCGCTCCCCGCCCGGCGCAGCTCCTCGGCCACCGCCTCAGACAGTCGGAGCACATAGGCCTTGGAGGCGTAGTAGGAAGAGAGCAGCGGTCCAGGCAGAAAGGCTGCCGAGGACGCTACATTCAGGATGTATCCCCGACCCTTGGCCTCCAGATCCGGGAGAAACAGCTTCATAAGCATATGCATGGCGATGATATTCACATCCAGCATCCCCAGCTCTGCCTCCAGGTCAGTCTCGTCAAAGGGGCCGAAGAGGCCCAGTCCGGCATTGTTCACCAGGATATCGATGTTCTCGCCCTGTGCCGCCCGGTACAGGGCCCGACACCCCTCCCGGCTGGAGAGGTCCGCCGGGAGAATCGTGACCCGCACCATACTCAACTCTGAGGCCAGTGCCCTCAGCCGCTCCTCCCGCCGGGCGGTCAGCACGAGGTCACAGCCTCGTGCGGCCAGGCCCCGGGCGATATCTCTTCCTATCCCGGAGCTTGCTCCGGTAACCAGCGCCTTCATGGTGCAGCGCCTCCTTTTGTATCGGGTAACGGCCCTGACAGGTCGTCGTGGGTGTATTATACTACAGTACTCACAGCTTTTCCAAGCCTCCGCCCCTTTTATTCCCCCGCTCTCAGCCGGAACAGCTCCCGGACGCGTACCCCCTGGGCATGGAGCGCCGCCAGATACAGCACGCCTCCAAAGACCAGGCAGACCACCGCCGCATGGAGCGCGGCGAGCCCCCTGTCCTGGAGGATGGCAAACAGGAGATTGATCACCAGCCCCGCCAGAAGCGCAGCCAGTCCGGGCGCCGTCACCCACAGGAAGAGTTGAGGACGCAGGCCGGTCGCCCGGTGGAGGGAGGCCATGCCCAGCACCACTCCCAGCAGAGAACTGATGAGAAAGGCCCACACATAACCCAGGAGCCCCACGCCGGGTACGCCCACCGTAAAAAAGACGACGACCAGCTCTACCGCCCCGCACAGCAAGGCGTTCCGGGCGGCGGCGGGCTGACGCCCCACCCCATTGAGCGCACAGGAGAGCACCGACTGATAGCAGGAGAGCGCCACCCCCACGGAGAGGGGGGCCAGATAGTCTCCCACGGCGGGCTCTTTGAAGAGGGCGGAGCCCAAGGTGGGCCCCAACACCACCAGGAAGGCCATGGCCGGGAGCATGAGCACCGATGTCCCCAGCATGGCCTTGGAGATACGGCGGTGGACCTCTCCGCGCCGCTTCAGGGCGGTGGACTCGGCCAGCTTTGGGACCAGCACCAGCCCCAACGCGGCGATAAAAGCGGTGGGCAGCGTCAGCAGAGGCAGGGTCATGCCAAACATGACGCCGAAGGCCGAGATGGACGCCGAGACCTCCATCCCCCCCTGGACCAGCTTCTGGGGGATCAAAATGGCGCAGACCGACCCCATCAGATTCCCCAACAGGGAGGTAGCGGCAATGGGCAGCGCAATGCGGGCAATGCGGTGGTTCAGGCGGCCGGACGCCTCTCCCGCCCCCAGCGGACCATCCATCCCCCGCCGCCAGCGGCGGTGCAGGAGGGTGAGCGCGCAGGAAGAGAACACCTCGCAGATCACCATGCCCGTAACGATGAGCCCCACCGTCCGCTCCGGATTCTGGGGCAGGAAGAGCACCAGCAGCCCCAGCACCGCACACGTCCGTACCAGTTGCTCCAGCAGCTCGGTAAAAGCCGGAGGACGGATCATGCCCGCACCGTAAAAGGCGTGTTTGTGGAGATTCTCCACTCCGGTGAGGAGGATGCAGGGCAGCAGGATCACCAGCCCCAGTCTGGTCCGGGCATCCCCCAGGAGGTAGACCGAGATGGGGTCGGAGAAAAGGACGACTCCAAGCGTGGGAAGGGCCAGCAGCCCCAGGAGCAGCAGCAGGCACCGGCGCAGCACCTGCCACGCCGCCCGCCAGTTGCCCAGGGCCTGATATTCGGAGGTAAGTGTGGATACCGCCGCCGTAAGACCCACCGCGGTGACGGAGAGGAGGACGGAATAGACCGGCATGATGAGCTGATAGAGCCCCATGACCTCCGAGCCGATGAGCCGTGAGAGCAGAATACGGTAAAAGAACCCCAGGAGCTGGTTCACCAGCCCGGTGGCCGTCAGCAGCAGGGTCCCATAGAGCATGGACGTGCGGTCAAGTTTCAAAAGAGCGCCCCCTTTCCCAAAATACATATTCTCCGCGTACCCGAAACATGTGGGGAGACAGGCTTTCCCCGCCTTTGTTTCAACGCTTTACAGCGGCAGGGTATCCGTGGTATGATAACGCAGAACCACGTTTTCAGTCGACGGAAAGGAGTCTTTTTCATGCCGGCCACATTCATCAACGCCGCTCTCGTCCTGTTGGGCAGCCTGCTGGGCATGCTCTTCAAGGACCATATCGGGGCGCGTTTTCACTCCATCCTCACCCACGCCCTGGGCCTGTGCGTCCTGGGTATCGGCATCTCCTCCGCCGTGGGGACGGAGAACACCCTGTGTGTCATCGTGTGCATGGTGCTGGGCACCATCCTGGGAGAGGCTCTGCGGATCGAAGACCGCCTGGACTCCGTGGGCGAGGTGCTGCGGAAAAAGCTGGTCCATGGAGGTGGGAATACCCGCTTCACCGAGGGCTTCGTCACCGCCTCCGTCCTCTTCTGCGTGGGCTCCATGGCCATCATGGGCTCCATGGAGGCGGGCATCCAAGGCAAATACGACATCCTGATCTCCAAGGGGGTCATCGACGGCGTTACCGCCATCACATTCGCCTCCGCTATGGGGCTGGGCGTGGCCTTCTCCGTCGTCCCCCTCCTCCTCTACCAAGGCGGCCTCACACTTCTCTTCTCCTGCGTGGGTCCCTTCCTCGACCCGGCCGCCATCACGGAGATGAGCGCTGTAGGCGGCACCATCATCATGGGTATCGCCGTCAACATGCTGGGGCTGGGCAAGGGAAAGATCCGTGTGGGCAACATGCTCCCCGCCATTTTCCTACCGCTGCTGTACCTCCCGGTCGAATCTCTGCTCTCCAGCCTGCCGATCTGATTGCCCATATCGTTCCGATTGTCGGAACGTCTTTCTCCCTCCCGCCGGGTCCGCCCTTGCTCGCCGGTGTTTTGCGTGGAATTCACAGGATTCAGAGCCCTTCTCCAGTTTTTTTATGCAATTCACAAAAAGTTTTCATTTCCGGATTTGGCGGGTCAGATGTTCAAAAAATCTTTTGAATTGGTACTACCACCCGTGAATTCCTTGAAAAAAGGAACTTTGCTTTGGTATGTCTCCGGGTTTCGGAACGAAGATTTTCCCTTTTTGCCTCTTGCGCATAGAGGGGAAAGAGACTATACTTATAGATGCAAAAATCCGGATGGGAAAGCGTAAAAACGCAACATAAGGAGGCAGCAAAGTATGGGATTTGTCAAAGTTGAGCAGCAGGGCCATGTGGGGATTCTGACCATTGACCGTCAGGAGGCCCTCAACGCCCTCAACAGCCAGGTTCTCAACGACCTGGATGCCGCCATCGACGAGGTCGCGGCCAATGACGACGTCTATGTGGTCGTCCTCACAGGCGCGGGCCGCAGCTTTGTGGCGGGCGCGGACATCGGCGAAATGAAGGGTTTCTCCTCCGCCGACGGCAAGAAGTTCGGCGTCCATGGCGGCGGCGTGTTCCTGAAGCTGGAGAACATGGCCAAGCCGGTCATCGCCGCGATTAACGGCTTCGCCCTGGGCGGCGGCTGTGAACTGAGCATGGCCTGCGACATCCGTCTGGCCAGCGAGAAGGCCAAGTTTGGTCAGCCCGAGGTGGGCCTGGGCATCACCCCCGGTTTTGCCGGTACCCAGCGACTTCCCCGCATCGTGGGCATCTCCAAGGCGATGGAGCTGATCCTCACCGCCAAGGTCATCGGCGCCGCCGAGGCCAAGGCCATCGGTCTGGTCAGCGAGGTCTATCCCCCCGAGGAGCTGATGCCCAAGGCTCTGGAACTGGCCAATGCCATCTGCGCCAACGCCCAGATCGCTGTGCAGGAGTCCAAGCGCTGCATCCGTATGGGCATGCAGACCGATATCTCCACCGGCTCCGCTTTCGAGGCCGAGGCTTTCGGCGTCTGCTGCGGCACGGAGGACAAGGATGAGGGCATGGGCGCGTTCCTGGAGAAGCGCGCTGAAAAGCACTTCAAAAACAAATAACCGTGTCTCCCGTCATCGCACGTCCGGACGATCAGGTCTGGAATATGATTTTGCAGGATCTACATAAAAATGAAAAGGGGTATGCTATTATGAAAAAGATCGTAGTCATCGGCAGCGGCACCATGGGGCTGGATATCGCCCAGGTCTTTGCCAAGAAGAGCTTTGACGTGGTCGTCCGCGACATCAGCGACGAGATCCTCAAGGCCAACGAGGCCCGCCTGAACAAGAGCCTGGACAAGCTGGTGGCCAAGGGCAAGATGGACGAGGCCAAGAAGGCCGACATCCT